>Ga0247695_1000043_pt1 | contig 57179 bp, 74 predicted proteins | sample CNK36_metaG_FD_182739 | JGI IMG/M metagenome (GOLD analysis project Ga0247695, IMG submission 182739) | Soil microbial communities from Purdue University Martell Research Forest, Indiana, United States - CNK36 | ecosystem: Environmental > Terrestrial > Soil > Temperate forest > Bulk soil...
AAAAAGGAACCTGTTCCTGAACAGGATTTGGATGGACCCATCGGGGGAATCTAATTGCCGGTACTTGGCACAACTGCGTTTCCGTTCGGTAGTGAGTGTTTCTCTCTCACGAGAGCAATGCTCATGGATGCGGACATTCCGTTCACCGTGACGATTCCTCCTACTGGGGCCGTACGCACTTTAGGCAGTCTCGTCACGATGACGACGAACTCTCCGCATAACTTGCAGGCGGGAAACATCATCCAGGTGCAAAGCGTCTCCGATTTGAGCTTCAACGGAACGCAGACCGTACTGGCGATTCTCAGTCCTACACAATTTACCTATACCAGCACGGGAGCAAATGTCACGAGCGGTAACGGAATCATCTCGCCGGTAGTGCAAGGGGACGTTTACACGGATACCGTGCTCATCCCTCTGGCTAACAAGGCTTACCGCAAAGTACAAAGCAGATTGCAGGAAAACGGCAGCAAGACGATGACGAGCGAGAACTATCTGACGCTTCCTGCAAATGCCACGCAACTCCTCGATACGACTAATCCCCAACTGCCTGCTGACTTCCTTGGGCCGCGTGACGTTTCAGAAAGAATCAACGGGTCAGGACTGGCCTATGCGCCAATGGGACAGGTGAACGTACTTCCCAGTTTTTCGGATTCTTCCGTGAGGCAGAGAAATGGAGTCTTTGCCTGGTATGAGGATGGGCTTTACTTTCCAGGCTCCGTAAATTCTATGGATATAAGGCTTCGTTACTTCGTGGCTTTCCCTGATATTTCAGATGGCAACGGCCAGTTCACAATCCGTGGCTGTCAGGATGCCATTGCGACATACACAGCGTTTCTGGCTTCGAATGCACGAGGCTCGCAGAATGCCAGCATCTTCCTCGGCATGTTTAACGAGGACATGAAGGAATTGCTCAATCTGCAAGCGCACGCAAGGAACTATCTTGTAGGCAGGCGCAGGGCGAACAACTCCGGGCGCGGCTCAAACCGCTACTGGGGAACAAATAGAATCTTGTAGAGCCAAAAACAAACGGGTGAACTCAACCCTGAAAAGGAGCAGCAAATGGCGGCAGCAGCGACAATTACGAAAAAGAAATACGATGGGAAACAGCTGTGGGTCTACGGAACGATTGCACTATCCGGCAGCTATGTGCAGGGCGGCGACACGCTGACCTTTGCAGGATTGGGTATCCCGTCTTCGCTTGTACCCTTTGCTGTTCAGTTTGAGAGCCAGATTGGCACGGCGGCACAGGCGCTCAACAACTACACCTGGGTACCTGGAACTACGCAAGCCAACGGAAAGATCAGGGCTTTTATTGGCGCGGTAGCTGAACTGGCTGCTGGCGCTTATCCTGCTGCGGCTACCGGCGATCTGATCAGCTTCACGGCACAATTTGAACTGAGGTAACAGTGGCACTTAACGGCTATCAGGCGATGAAGGTTAGGGAGTTTGGCGGGCTGGCCACTTGGACAGACCCGACTAACCTTCCTCACTTTATGTCGCCTGATTGTTCTGACATTGAGTTCCTGCCGGGGTTGTGGAGAACACGCCCCGGCCTCACCACGGAACTTACTTCCGCTAACCCCGACAAAATCAACTACCTCAAGAGCTTCATTTTGCGGGATGGCACGGTAAGAACACTGTGGCTAGATTCGGACGGAAACCTTTTCTACGAGAATGTGACTACCGCTCCCGGCGTTGCGGTTCCGATTACCGATGCCACGATGATTCCAGGAGACTTCGGCAACTCCGTAACTCTATTCGGCAGGGAATACATAGCCTTTCCTCAAGGGCAATTTGGTTCTGATATTCCAAGAGCCTATGACGGAACAAACACGGACAGGGTCAGCCAAGTAGGTCCCGGCGCTGCTCCTACGGCTACGGATGAGGTTTCCGTACTATCTACCCTGGGAGCGCCTAACGGATTAGGATTCCTTGCGCAGGGCGTGATTGTAGCTTCCCCTAACGGTCTTACCCAAACGGGAAATGTTGTGACTGTTTCGATTACCGGAGGGGGTGGCGCTACCGTCCCCTTGGTCTTACAACCCGGAGATTCCGTAACGATTGCCGGGGCTGGCGTTGGTGGCTACAACGGTACCTTTGCCGTTGCGAAAAGAATTTCCGCCACTAAGTTTCAGGTCTATAACAACACGCTGGGGCTAGCTAATTCTGGCGGCGGTACGGTTACTTGGCCTATCTATGTCGCTACTCTGACGGCTCCCGGTCCTTGGCCTTCCACTTTTACGATGACCTCACGATTTTCCATGACCATCGCCGGAGCGGGAGTAGCTGGGTATAACGGTACATGGCAAATCCGCATGGTGGGCAATACGGCAATCTATTTCATAGGGCCAGCATTGGGATTGGGGCTTTCTGGCGGAGCGACCGTAACGCTAATTGGAAACATTCAGGCCGGTGTGCATCAGGTTACGGTGATGTTCCTGACGCGCAATGGTTATATCACCGCACCGGCTCCGCCTCTATCATGGACAGCAATTGGCGGGAAAAGGGTGCAGCTTACCAATATCCCCATAGGTCCTCCGAACGTAGTAGCGAGAATCGTGGCGTTCACTCCTTTTTCAAGCGACAGCTTCTTCTACATCCCGGATTCCACTAATTTCGCTTCCATAATGATTATCAACGACAACACGACTACTTCCCAGGTATTCGATTTCACGGACGTGGATTTGCTGAACGGGACAAACGTAGACAATCTTTTTGAATTGATTACCCTTGGCCCAGCAGCGGGAGTTACTTCCTACAATAATCGTCTCGTCTGGTGGGGAGAACTAAACAAAGTAGATGATTTCGTTAATCTCTCCTTTGACGGCGGATTCACCACAAACCCCGTAGGAACTTACCCGCTTGGCTGGACGCCCGACGCCACCAGTTTTACAGGCGGCGGATTTTCAGGATTCGGGCAGGTATTCGGAAATGCCTACGCTATCAGCGGCGATGGAGTTACAGCGACCAGAGGGCTGATTACACAGCCAGCCTTTCAGGATGCCTTCGGCGCACAAATCTTGCAGCTAAATACGAATTACAGCGTACGGGTCAGGCTAGCAAGCGTGGGGATAGGCCCTTTCACGCAAGGAACGCTGCATCTTGAGTTTTTTAGCAGTGGAACGCTTGCCGGTTCATTTTCAATTCAGTGCAAGACGCTGACCTCTCAATTTCTTAGCTATAGTGGCAGCGTTCTTTCCTCGCTGGCCAATATCCCCACCGACCTGACGCTAAGAATTTATGTCGATGGAACGCCGGACAATCTGGCTACTGTAGCGATTGATGAGATTGAGTTCTTTCCGACCTCGCAACCTTTTCTAAATACACAAGTACGCTTCTCGAAGGTAGAGGACCCTGACAGCTACGATGGACTGACTTCGATCTTGCAGCCGGCGGAAGAAAGCGGCCAAAGCGTCAATTGCTGCTTCGTTTTGAGGGATTATCTGTATTTGGTCAAGGATAGGAGCCTATTCGTTACGCAGGATACAGGACAAACGGAGCCGGACGAATGGGAAGTGGACGAGATTTCCTCAAAGGTAGGAACGCCTTCGGCTCGTGGCGTAGGGCTGGGCGACGAATGGGCGGTAATCGCTTCAGAAAGCGGACTGTGGCTATTTTCTGGAGGAATCCTAACTGACGACAGGAACCTCGCTAAAGAAATTCAACCGACATGGGATTCAATCAACTGGCAATACGGATTCCTGATTGATGTGAAAGTGGATACAGCCAGAAAGAGAATCTATGTTGCATGTCCCTTGGGGACTGCCACGCAAAACAACACGATTCTGACGCTTGATTACACGCAAGGGTTTCAATCGGCAATCGAAAACGATGGCGCTGGCCGCAAATGGTCTCCGTGGAAGATTGGCTCAAACTCGCAGAACATTGTCCTTCGGCAGAATGGGATTTTGCAGTTCTACATCGGCAGCAATGCGACGAGCGGAAAGATTTATTTACTCGATGAAACGGCGCGGTCAGATGACGGCGTTGCGATTGACGGCTACTGGCAGTCGGGCTACTTCCAGGATAGCGAACGCCTGAACTACGGCTACATTACGGGGAATGTCATCGGAAGCGGAGTCTGCCAGATTACTCTGCGAAAAGGCGACCAGGGATGGTCTAGCGCCATTCGTGGCTGGTTCTTAAATACACTGGGATTCAAGAATGTCGAGAGGCAAATCCAAAAGCAGGGCTACAGAATGGCTGTACGGTTTGAAACCAACGCCGTAGGTAGCTGGATGAGCATGCAGGGAATAGCGATGTATGTCGCACCGGCTGTTTGGTCCCCTGTTCAGGGAGTGAATGCGTGATGGCTCTGCCTAACCCCATCTCGATTACCGCCATCGCGGGGCTGAAGGAAAATCCTCTCAACTACGAGAGCCACCGCAAAATGGTACAGGAGCATAATCAGCTTATTTCTGCACTGGGTCCCGGAACGGCTGTAAGGCCGCTTGATTTTTCTATAACTGGTTTCGGAACCGGTGCAACTATTTCTTCCGTAGACGGAACCTTTAAACGTGGAAAGCTGACAGTGACATGCGGGACGGCAGGAATATCCGCCAATCCAAAAATCGTGCTTACCTTCCCGTCCGGTCTCTACAATTCGGCTCCGTTCGCGCAGGTAGTACGAAATGGCGGTACCGGGACTATAGGTTTCACTTATACTGAGTCAGTGAACAATTTGACAATCAATATGGTAGGAACTCCGGGAGCCTCACAGACCTTCACTTTGCAATGGGCGGTGCGCGAATGAGTTTTCTTGGTCCTACCTTCGGGTCGCTCGACAGTCGCAAAGGTGTCCAGCAGGGAATTACCTCGCAATCCGGCAATCTTGGCGCACAGGCGGGCAAGACGGCGGGGCAACGAAGTTCAGAGTTTGGCGCACTCATGCCGGGGTTCAGTTCCTTGCTCAATTCCGGCTACTCCGACGCGGAAAAGTCTTCCATCAATCAAAGCACGCTAGGCGGAATCAACGAGGCTTACGGCGGAGCGACCGACGCGGCTTCGCGCAGAATGGCTAGAACGGGCAACTCAGCTGGGTTTAGTTCGTTTCTAGGAGCGGCAGCTCGTGGTAAGGGCCGGGACTTGGCCAGCCAGAACTTGCAGAATCAGAAGGATTTTGCCGATGAGTCCTTGCGCAGAAAGATGATTGGCTTGCAAGGAATTGCAGGGCTTTATGGGATAGATAGTAGTTTTCTCAATAGCCTTAACAGTCAACAAAATCAATTGGTCGGGCAAGCAAACCAGTTGTACGGAACGGTCAAAGGGCATCCGGGCTTTGGCGATTCGTTTATGAGCAACTTCGGCGGCTCACTTGGCAGTAATCTCGGTTCGCTGCTCACAGGGCATTAGGAGGAAGAGATGTCATTTCTAGGGATGCAAATGCGCAGGCCGGGACAAGGCTATCAGGATGAAAACGGAATTGACATGGGGCAATCGCAATACGGAGATATGCCTAGTTTTCTCGATGCTGGCCAGCAGCAGCCGGGTAGGCCGGGAGCAAGACAAATGTTTCTTGGCGGCATAAAGAACGGCCAGCCCGGAGGAAACAAGATAATGCAAGGGCTGTCAGGCTTTTCAGGTTCCGGTGGAGCGATGGGAGCATTAGGCGGAGTGGCGAAATTCCTCTTATGAGGGCTTATGGCAACAATTAGAAAACTCCTGAATCCGCAGACCTTCGCAGGGGCATACAGCCCGTGGACGAGTGGAAGTTCTAGCTACGCTGGTGACGAAAATCCAGCTCCTGACGATGCCATGCAGCCAGCTCCAGCGAATGCTCGTAGCGGAGTTTCCTTGTCGCCTGCATTCAATCCGAATACCAGCGGCCAACCCGACGTGACGCGAGACATCTATCAGCCGCAACTTAGAGACATCAGTGCAAGGCTCAGCGAGGCCTACAATCCCCCGGAAGTTGGAGTTGGCGGAACGATTCGGCACGTTCTGGGCGCAATCATGTCTCAGAGGAATCCCCAGCTTGGCAGCATCATCAGCGGAGACTATCAGCGGCAGCGGCAGATTGCAGGACTCACAAAGCAATACGGGCTGACTGAAGACGCCATCAAGCAGGACCAAGCACAAAAACTGGCGGCTCTTAACGCCCAGAATATCGGCTCTGAGATTACACATCGCACGGCGCAGGAAGGCTATTGGGATAAGCTCGCCAATGCGAAAGAGAATCCTCCTGCCAAGACGCCGGATGAGCAAACATTTGAATCCCTGACGGCTGGCGGCATGAAGCCGCTCGATGCGCTGGAGAAAATAAAGAACACCAAAGAAACTGATACAAAGGGCGGCACTCTGACCGATTTGGATATTGGCGGACAGAACCACAAAGTACTGGTAGATACGAAGACAGGCGCAGTTATCAGAGATATGGGTAAGTCAAAGTTGCCTGTTCCTCCGACTGCATCAGGTGATAAAGCGTTTGAGAGTGAGAATGCCAAGCAGGTTACGAAGGATTTGGTTACGGCTCGCGGTGCTGACTTCCGGTTGCGTTCTATGAACAGCTCCTACAAGGATGCAACGGAAAAGAACGACCAGCAGGCCATGCTGAATCTTTTGACGAACCATATCGGCATGACTCTAGGACTTCAGAAAGGCGCACGAATCACGAAAGATATTCTCCATGAAGCAACGGCTTCGGCTCCGTGGCTGCAAACCGTGGCTGCCAAGTTCGATAGCGATGGCTATTTGAGCGGCGTTGTTCTAACCAAACCTCAGATGGATTCCATGATGAAGCTAGCGCATGCGCAAAGGCATACGGCTTGGCAGCAAGCGCACGACTCAGCTTCACAAGCCGGATTGACTGATAAGGTACAGTTCCCCAAAGACTTCTCCCCCGAAGGAGACACGCCAGCAAGCGGAACGGGCGGACTAAAGATTATCCGTGACGCCAACGGCAGAATTACAGGAGTGCAGTAGTGGCTGATGACCAGAATCTGAGCCAGCAAGACGTTGCGGACCTGCAAGAGATTGCGGGGAAGCTGCCCACTGGCCATCCGATGCAAAAGAAGATTGCGCTACTGCTTTCTTCTCAGCCAACACAGTTCGAGAAAGATAGGCCGGGAAGTGACCGAGAAGGTGGAGGTTTTGCATCCAATTTCGGTCAAGCATTCATTCCTTCTGGCGTTAGTCCTTATCCCGGAATGGATTTAGAAGCCAAGTCCGCAATGGCCGATGCTTCGCGCCAAGCTGATGAGCGGAGGAAAAAAGAGGGTGCAGGACTAGCTTACCGCGTCGGGGCTGCACTTCCTTTTACGAACGCTTCCGCCATGGAAGAAGCTGCACGTAGCGGAGATACTTCAGGAGTTTGGGGCGCAACAGCGGCTCCTATGGTTCAAGCTGCATCTCCTCTTGTCCCGGAAGCACTGAGAAGAACAAAAGGTGCTATCAGCGATGCGGCATTTTCACCTGATGGCAATATGCGTCCTGGCGTCAGAACGGCTTCTCAGATTGGCGGCGCAGCAATAGGCAGTGCTTACGGGCTATCGCATGGAAGTCCTTACGGGGCGATTGCTGGCGGCGCAGCTGGTTATAGAATGGGGCCATCCATGATGGAAGCAATGTTCAAGCCTTCCCCGAAACCTGTCTATCCAGGTGCAATGCTTCCTGCCGCTGATGAGTTTTACGCGAATCGCGGGGCCGAGATAAATTCCATAAATCGCATTGCAGCAAAATTCGACAAACTCAATGCAGTCGAGCCGGAAGTAGGTAGTCCTGAGAATCCCGGTTTTTCTTCTAAATTGCCGACTCGTTTGCCTTCCAATCTTCGTGGCGACCCATTTTCTCCACAAGCACAGGCTGCACCGATTGCCACGAATCCTTTCACGCCAAAAGGTGAAATCCCGTATGGCAGCGTGATTCAGTTGCCGGAGCCAAACGAAGCAGTTTCTCCAATCAACCCGAAGTACATGGGTTCTGTTCCGCGCAATGAACTAGTGGGCATGGGGAAAAGCGGGACACCGGGCGCTGGCACGCAGCTCCAGCAAATCGGCAACAAGGTGATTTACACGCCGCCCGAAGGATTCAATCCCCCGAAGGAAGTCACCAGCTTTTCGTCAGAGGGAAAGCCGTACACAATTTCTAACGCAATGGGTATCAGGTGGGCAAAAACTCCGGGGATTCCTGACATTTCAATTCCCAACGGCATGGCTGACGCGGACATTCCCGCTTATGTAGCAGAGAAGCAAAAGCTGCAGATAAACGGCAGCAAGGGGCTATTTCAATGAAACGATGGTTTCTAGCACTGGCGCTTCTTTTCCCTGCTCTGGCTTATGGGCAGGGAAGTAACTATCAGGCCATCATTCTTGGCTCGACAGGAAGGCCAGTTGGCGGAGCGCAAGTCACTGTCTGTACGGCTGGTTCTCCCGGCGTTCCTTGCTCGCCTACGGTGAATATCTTTCAGGACCAAGCCCTTACAATTGCCCAATCCAATCCCATCATCACGGATGCCTTCGGAAACTTCTCCTTTTGGGCCGCTCCTGGAACTTATGAATACACCGTCACGGGGTTAAACGTCGTTGCGCATGGGCCATTTACCGTCGTTCTGCCTTGCATCGTAGGGGCTTCGTGCGCATCTGCTGGAGGACTGCCGAATAGTTCCGTAACCTTTTCTACCACGCCGTCTTTTGCCGCAACCCAGAATGCCAGCTATTCCACGGTACTGACAGCCAACATCACGGCCATCACGATTACCGGGACTCCGGTAAACGGAAATCTCTTGCGGTTTTCCTTTGACCAGGACGCAACAGGCGGTCACACGGTAGTTTGGCCCGGTAACTTCATCTTTGCGGATGATTTCGCTTTCAGGATTCTGCCGCTAGCCAAGAACAAGATTACTTTTGTTTATAACGGCACGAACTGGCATCAGCTGGACAACATACCGGACGGGGCACTCGACTATTACCCCGTAACGTTTTCAGCCACTCCTACACTTTCCAATTCGCGTTCCGCCGTTTTCGACATGACGCTCACTGGAAACGTGACTTCTTCCGTCTTTACGACTACCGGAAGAGCAGGCACGCAGTTCATTCTTAATGCCTGTCAGGATGGCGTTGGCGGAAGGACATTTGCCTTCCCTGGAAACGTCAGCAACCCGCAAGGCTTCACCTTCGATACGACAGCCTCGCACTGCAACAGAGTTTTGTATTCCTGGACAGGCGCTCTGTGGATAGGAATAGGCGGCGGAACGGGAGGCGGCGGAGGCGGTACACCAGCTAACCCTCTAAACTGCCTGCAAAAGAACGCTTCCGGCTCTTTCGGGGCATCGAACGTCTGCGAGAACGGGACTGCTCTTTCGATTGGCGACGATTCCATTCCCAAAGGGCCTAACCCTTATGTGGACCCACGGGCTTATGGTGTCAGGGCACTAGACTCCCGCTTTATTCCGGGCGTACCTGGAATTACCGGAACGATCAACAGCACGTCTACTTCTCTGACCGTCTCCACAAGCAACTGCCCTGCTCAGGCAAGCAGTCAGTGCTTTACGAATGGCGACGGCATCACAATCGTTGGGGGCGGTGCTCCTCAGTCCATGACTGCCCCAGTCCCAACTGTCGTTCCCAGCCTAGCCGCTGGACCTACAGGCACAACGGTTGTGGTAACAGGGCCAACCGGAGCCACGACTTACAACTACAAGATTGTGGCCGTAGACAAGGGCCGGGGCATGACAGTAGCGAGCGCCGCAACGACCATCACGAACGGCAAAGCTAATCTTGGTGCGCGGTCGGTTGGCATTACTTCCTGCGCCCGTTCCGGTCAGACTGTCACTTGCCTCACTTCAGGCGTGCACGAACTGATTGCCGGAGCCGCTGTCATCATCAATCAGGTCAGTGATGGAAGTTTCTCCGGCACGTATATTCTGGCCACGGTTCCAGACAACACCCACTTCACTTATACGAGTGGATTTGACACGGCTTCAGGAGCAACGACTTCCGCAACAGGCGGCACGGTTCACTGGTTCAATGAAAATCTTGTTTCTTGGAGCCATGTCGCTGGAGCGCACCAATACATCATTTGCTCAGACCGTGGCGGGGCTGGATACGTCCCTATCGGAATCTCCGCTCCCGACAACACAGCAGCCAGCATCACCGACATGGCCTTGGCATGGGATGACCTTGGCTCACCTTTGCGGGATAACTTCCTCGTTCCTTACTGGGCTGGCACTAATCCTTGCACAGCAGGCTCCGCACAGAATGATGAACTCGTCACAACGATTGTCAGTGGAGCACCGGGAACCAGCTTCACACTTGCTAATGCGGCTTCGACTTCCGTAACGAATCAAGTCGTGCTGTTCGACAACGTGCCGAATCTTTTGACGGCTTTGGCCGCATCCGCGAATGCTCCTTTGAACATCCCGGTCTCTACTGTTTCCAACGGAAACATGGTCTTCAATTCCTACATGCAAATGCCTTCGCAGTACGACATCTGCCAATTGGGTACGGTGGTTCTGAACGACACCGTGCAATTAGCCTCTGGGGGGAAATGGTCTGGAGCATGTCCACCGGCTAATGGAAGTGTTCCTTCTTCTGCTTGGCAGGGTTACACAACCATCTCGACAGGACCGGCCTATCCCGGAGCCTACCAAGCTAATGGCGCAATCAACATGGATTCCATTCAGTGGACTAACGCCACTGGGACGAACAACAAAGTCTACATGCTTATGGACCTTTCCGGGGTTCCCAGCGGCACGCTTGGAGGCATGAATTTTGTAATCGGCGGGAACATGGGGATTGGGCTAGTCTCTCGCGGCGCACCCGCAGGAGCCAGCGGAGCAACAAAAGTTCCCATGAAAGGGAACTGGCTGTTTTCTTCTCCAACGGTAAGCGTAGGCGATAGTACGACTCCAGCTTTTTATGCAAGCCCTGCCGGGTACCTCATGGAGAACATCTCTCTCGCCGGAAGAGGCCTGGTATTCAAGACTCCTTCTCAGCCGTTCGGGGATACAATCCCCATCAAAACGCTCTACATGAATGGTGGAATAACTCCGCTGATTACGATGGTAGGTGGTGGAGCAAATCAGTTTATCCATCTCGGCTATGCGGCCATAGATACGGTAGGTCTGCCGCTGTTCGCCAATCTAAACGCTGTTGGCTCAAAAATAACCGTAGAAGACTTGGCTTCAGGCCCCAGCAATGATGGTGTGAGCGTTCCTCCGCTTGTCAGTGGGTTTTCAACTCCAGTCATAGGGGTTTCAATGGGCGCTGGATATACCAGAAATGCCGCAATAATAACTGGCACTGGGCACAGCTCCACCATGTCACCCGGAAGTCCTTTGTTGCAGCAGATTATCGAAGGCGACATATGGGTTGGAACTCTGCACTCGATATTCATAAACGCTCCGGCGCTTGCTCCGCCGACTGGAGCTGTCGCGGCAGGCGGCTCCGTACCTGTCGGAACCATTTCCTACAGAGTAGTTCCGGTCTGGCAGAACGGCGGAGAGGGGAGATATTCTGCTCCGGCGTCGTTCACGACAACGGGCGGAAACCAGACAGTCAATCTAAGCTGGATTGCCGCCCCCGGTAATCCCACGGGCTACAACCTATACAGAAGCACTGGTGGCGGATTCGCAATCCTTTGCGGCGGGCTGATTACGACCACTTCCTTTTCGGATACAGCGGCAGGCACTTGCGGGCAAGTCTCGGAAACCATTCCAACCGGCGGACCAACGATGCTTATGCCGGGGACGCAAGGCATAGCCGCGCCAAAGTTTCTAGGAGGCGGATACGCTAGTACTCCAACGGCATCAAAAACGAGTTCTTATACACCGACGGCGAACGACAACATCATTCCAGCCGATGCTAGTGCTGGCGGCTTCACTATCTCTCTGAATCCTGCAATCGTAGGTTCGCATTGGACGATTTTGCGCGTGGACAACGTCCCCGGAAACGTACTGACCATCAATACTACTTCCGGCACATTGGACGGGGCAGCCAGCGCAACGATCAACGTCCTATCAGGGAAAATATTTACCTGTACGGGAGGGAACTGCCAGACGGAAGCCACTTCCTCGGCAGGCAGCATAACTGTCACGCCTGAACCGCAATATGCGGATACCTATTACACGGGCGCGGGGACTTCTTCGACCCTAGGGGGCAATGCTCCGCAGACTGTAAACGGGACATATGTGCGCGTTCATGCAGTCACGGCTTCGGCTGCTGTTGCGCCCTCGGATGCCCTGCTTGGTATTCCAGTCAACACTCAGACCTGTTCCGGTTATACGCTACTTTATTCAGACAGAGCCTCGAGATTAAATTGTACTGGCGGGACTACGGCCACAGTCACTCTACCGGCCATTGCATCTAACTTCGGCTCGAACATGCCGTTTCAGGCGTTCAATGGCAATTCCGGTAATTTGACTCTTACAGCGACTTCCCCGAATACGATTGACGGCAGTGGAGCAGGTGGTTCCAGTGTCATCTTCCCCGGCTGGTTAGGGCATGTCACCTCGGACAACACTCCTTCATGGCTTTCTTTGAAGGTCCCGACCTTCGCCGCATTCCCGCCTTGTCTCGATACCGCAGGCCAGCACCTAAACTTCAGCCTTACGACAGGCATCCTTTGTGGAACTTCGAGCAGTGGCGGTGGCGGAGGTTCTTCGGCATGGGATTTGATTACCAACCCCGCTACTGGAAATCTTGCTCTGACGATGGGCACGCATCTCTCCGAATGGGATTATGCGACTGCCTTATCAAATGCATGGAAGATTACGAACAACACAGCGGCTACGGTTACAACGCCGCAAAACGGGCCAATCGTTAACCTGGCTTGCGGGCAGGAATGGACTGGAGCGGGGGCATCGACAGAAGGATGCTTCCAGGTACAGCTTACTCCGGGAACTGGCCTAAACGCTCAATCGCTTGTGGCCGTAAAAAACACGTCCTCTTCCACGAACACAAACAACGGATTTAATTTCAATGGAAACATCTATGTCCCTGCTGGCGGAAAACTGGGAATAAACTCTCAGGGCAATGAAAACGCGCAGTTCAGCGCTGGCGGCATGTCCTGCGCTTCCGGCACTCGTTGCGTGGCTTTCTTTAATACCGGCAACACGGATACGGGCGGTATTGATGGAACGGTCAGCCGTATGGCTGCAAGCCTTATCGGTATCGGGTCTGGCTCTGCCGGGAGTCGCGGCGGACTGCTTCTAAGCGCGAACAATCAGCCGCAAGTCACTGCGAGCTACACCAACGCCACCACGACGCCTTCTACATTTCAGACTTGGACGCTGCCTGCTTCGGCTCAAAACTATAGCTATGAATGCCGTGGAGTATATTCCTCTTCCGCTTCTACGGCTACTTTGGCCCTTTCCGTTAACTCGTCCGTTGCGCCAACCAGTCTCATGGCCAGCGCAAGAATCTTTACGACACTGACCGGTACGAGCACGGACGCGACAGTCACGACAACTTCCAGCGGAAACCAGGCTGTGCTGACCGGCGCAACGCCAAACGCCACTTCCACGAACTATCAGTTCAGCATCTACGGAACGATTGAAGAACCAGGAGCAGGAGGAACGTTTGCAATCCAAGCAGCGGCAGGCGGGGCTGGTACTGTGACGATTCTGAGGGGAAGCACATGCACCCTTTACTAAGACTGGCTTTTCTGCTTCTCATTCCGTCCGTAGCGGCAGCGCAATGGACCTACACTCCGCCGTCTCTTGATACCTACCTTGGACTAACAGCAGTTCCCTGCACAAACACCAATACTGCGTTCAAGATCACGACAGTGACGATTGGAACAGACCAGCAAGCGGTATTCTGCACGCCATTGGCTCACGTTTTTCCTTTTACGCGCGGCACGATTGGTTTCGATGCAACACTCGTTGGCGGAACGGATGAAAGCAGCACCAGCTATCTGACTTACATCACCGCCAAATACGGAAGTACAACCAACTGGATTCAGGAAGAAATGCCACGCGTAAAAGCCTTTGGCCTCAATACTCTTGCTACTTACGTCACTATCAACGCCAAACCCGCTCGTTCTACGCAGAAGATGCCTTTTGTAGCGTTTCAGATCATGTCCACCTATTCGCAGACCAGCCAGTCAACGACATGGGGCAGCGGCCCTGTCAAGAATCTCATTTCAATCACCAGCCCAAACTGGGCAGGCTACACGAATGTAGGCGGCGGAGTGGCCGATTATCCTGACCCTAAATGGGCGACACTCTCTGCTAACGTTTTGACCAATGACCAAGGTGCGATTGAACTCGGAAGTTCCAGCGCGGCAAACAAAGGCTATTTGTTGGGGTTTTCTTATGACGATTCCGACAACACGCACTGTTTCGGAGCAGGCAATCAGGCAAACACCGCTCCTACAGGAAACAATGACTTTCGCTGCGGGTACCTGCCTTTCTTTCTGGCTTCACTCAACTGGGCAAACTCTTCGCGTGGAGTGATTTATCCTGACGGAGCGGTCTACTGGAAAAAGAAGTGGAGAGATAATCTGGTAGCGAAGTATGGAACCATCGGCGCTCTCAATACTTCGTGGGGTTCATCTTTCACGACGTTTGATTCCTCCGGTACCTGTGTGGGGACGGTTCCAGTTACCTGCGCTTCGTCCGTAGCGGAAGATACGATTGGAACCGGCAATGCCTCTACGACCACATTCGCGGCAACATTAAGTCATATCCCTGTCACAAAATGGAGCGTTGGCGTTTTCCTCAATGGGACTTTGGTAGGCGGAGGAGCTTCGGGGGCTTTCAATTCAGCGGGCACGTCTCTATTCGGGGCGACTATTTCCGGTACGGTCAATTACACGACCGGCGCTATCAGCGTGACATTTGCACTCCCACCGGCTAACGGAGCGACCATCACCGCCCGTTACGTCCAGAACGGCTGGGGCATTGGTACAGGCCTCATGGACGAAGATTGCAGGGCAGGGCATTCTGCTTATTGCGGAACGGGTGGCGGAACGGACCCTGTGCAACTGACAAGCCTCCCCGCCAACGTAAAAACGGACGTGAACGCCTTCACCCAGTACATTGCCGGTCTCTACAGCAGTACGATTAAAAACTCCATCTGCACGTGGGCGGCGACAAAGAGCTTCACTGGCTGCCCGATGTATTTAGGCCCGACCGTTCTAGGAACCTGGACGATGGTTCCAGACCCTTATGTCATGGCTGGATTCTGCGGCAACGCTGACGCCTGGATGTATGCAGCGGCGCAAGGAGATATAGCGCAAGGAACTCTTGATGGAGTGAACGCGGCCTGCCCGAATCAGCCTATTTTTGCAGTTCTCTACAAGGTTTCTAACAGGGATTCAGAATTTCAATGGGTGAATAGCCCCACAACCAGTGTTGGCTCGACGGTGACTGTCGTTGTGGCTACGCCTAATAAAATCAACACGTCTGACCTCTTTGACGTGAATTGCGCGGACTCTTCCTATAATCGCTTGCAATTCCGGGCTACTAGCGTCACGTCTACGAACTTCGTCTACACGCAGACAAACAGCGGCTCTCCCACGACTTGCAATCTCTATCTTGACGACAACAACGTTGGCGGGTCGGCCAATCAGACTGCTAGAGGCGTGGATTTCCAATCTTCGGCTGATGCTCTGACCGCCAAGAAATATACAGGCGGTACGTTCCATCCCTACCTTGGGTACTGGTCATGGGAACACTATTCGGATTGGTCAGACAAACATGCCTGGGGCTACGAGACAATCAGAGGCAATCTCTATACCCCTGCCGAGACAACGACAGCAGTAGTTGTCTGCCAGCCGCCAACGGCTGCAAGGAATTGTGGCGGAGAACTCGCCCTGCATGGGCCTCCTTATGGAAACTACATCTCTGCGGTAGCTACGGCAAACACTAATATCGACAACTACTTTCTGACAAGCGGGGCATTGGTTCCGGGAGTCTCCCTTAACCCGACCTCCGCTGCTTTTGGCAACTCCCCGCAGAACTCCCCCGATACTTCCTGCAATGTCTCGCTAAATCCTTGCGTCATCCAGCTTACAAACTCAGGCGGCGCAACGCTCAACATAGCTTCCGTAACCATCGTGACGGGAACGCATTTCGCCATCACCAACACGACTTGCGGTTCAACACTAGCCCCATCAGCTTCCTGCAATATCACCGTGACTTTTACGCCCCATGTGCTGGGCGCTCTTTCTGATACGCTGCGCTTCACGACAGATGCATCGACAAGCCCAGACAACGTTTCTCTCACAGGGACAGGCGTCATTCCCACGGCTCCAGCGGTGCAGATGGTGATGAATGTATTGCCTTTGCCTGCGGCGGCTCCAGTCCCCGTGCTGACAAAACTTTCGCCAGCCAACTCCTATCTAAGTGCCAAAGGCTGGTCTCAGGACGGCATACTGTTTGTGCCCAATCTTACCGTCACGGCGACGGGCACTGGATTTACCTCCACCACGCAATGCTGGTTTGACGGCATAAATGTTCCTTGCGGATGCAGTGCCACTCAATGCACTATAACGCTCAGTCAAGCATCCGTGGCCATGCCGCTTGTAAAGACGGCGCACAATATCGGTATTTCTAATCCGGCAGTCGTGGTGCCTACGGTGAATTGAATATGCGAAAGATACTGATTGCAGCTTTGTTTTTGTTTCTGGCAGGAAGAATAGAAGCGCAAACCCAAACGCTTGTTTCAGGGACGCTCGTTGACCCAAGCGGAGTAGCTTATTATCCAGCAACGGTTAAAGCCTGTCTTTCTCCGTCAACGCTCAACCCCACAGTAGGCGGAAATGCCGTAAATCCCAATCCTGGCTCTAACTATTGCGTTGGCCCGACCAGCACGAGCAATTCCGGCTTTTTCTCAATGGCGCTTTGGCCTAATGCAAATATCGTTCCAGCATCAACGACGTGGATATTCACCGTACAGGCTTCTGGCGCAGCGCCTCCAGCAGGAAATGGAACGCTGAACTTCTCTTCTTCTGGCATAACCATTTCCGGTGCAACGCAGGATGTCGGAACAACGGTTAGTGCGGCTGGAACCGTACAACTTAAAACCAGTGGAGGCCTCTCTTCCGTCTCTCCCTCAGTCTATCAAACTGGCCTAATTGGATACTACCAAGCCCTTCCCACAGATACGATTGCATCGCTAAAGGATTACTCCGGCGCGGGAAATGATGCGACCGGAACAGTAGGCACCGCCCCCACGTTGGTCGCAAATACGGGAGGAATAAGCTGTCCTGGAAATGGGGCGATTGCGTTACCAGCTACCTTAAATTCTGCCGTAACTATCCAGTTAGAGATAGGCTTTCAGCCGGCGGGATTGGCTCAAGGATTTTATGCGCCAGTCATGGGAAACGGCACACCCGCTACAAGCGGTGTAGGAATTGTTATTCAGACGACTACCGCCAATCCTGCCGCCACTTCATTTGGAAGTTTCGTTAACAATTTCTCCGGTGGAGGAGTGCGGTTCGACCAGGGGATTGCAGAAATCGCAGGTATTCAGGATGTAGCAATTGTTTTGAGTGCGGCAGATACTCTTTATAACAATGGATTTGCTACCTCTTCAGGGTCAGTCGGGAATGGCTTAAACAAGCAAACGACTGGAGTGTACGCTTTATGCGGAGCGGCAGGCGGAGCGGGTAACACTTCGCAAACCTATTTCAATGGGAAGATATATTCGGCTCTTTTCTATAGTGGAGCCTTAAACAGCGCGCAGATTTTTCAAAACCATGTCGCACTACAGCAGGCAATGCTTGCTAGGGGGATTAATCCTCTCCCCTATAGAAGCGACACGGGTGATCTTGTTTGGGCTTACGGTGATTCTACCACGGCGGGGGCGGGTTTCATTTCATGGCCAACCCGTGCTGTTGGATTAAACGGGACTTGGAGTGTGGCCAATCTTGGTATCAGCGGAATATTTGCGTCCCAACTTAATCTCGGCGCGCTAGGGACTGGTGGTTCTACCTGTAGCACCGCAGGTGGAAGGTCGGCGGTAGTTTTACTTACCGGAGCAAATGATTCCGTGGCGACAACAGTTTTTGGCAATATCCGTGGTATTTTCGGCCAATTAACTACGGCTCCATGTGGAAGACAGTCTCGCATCGTGATGACTATGATGGATAAGGGCAGTTCGGACGCCTTTAAGAATGCCACCAATCTTTTGATCAGGAAGAACTGTTCAAATATAGCTGATTATTGTATCGACTTAGGCGGAACCGTGGCATTGGGAGCAGATGGTGCGGCATCGAATGCTTCGTATTTCCAAGGAGACTTCCTGCACCCTACACAAGCCGGTGCGGATGTATTGACGTGGATTACACAACGCGGAATCAATCGCTATTTTGGAAATCACAATTTAAGTACAGCTAACGTTTATGTCGCTCCTGCCTCCGCCGCCGTTGCAGTAACCGCAGCCTCGGAAACGGGGAATGTGATGACATTCACTACTGCGGCTAATACGTTTACGGCCGGTCAGTGCATTACGGTAGCTGGAATAACACCGACGACCTACAATAGCACTTTCGCAAATAGTGCCGGTTTAGGCTGCTGGTACGCTCTCTCAGTTACGGCCACATCTTTTACTGCGTGGAATCAAAATACTGCTATCGGCACTCTGTCAGTCGCAGGGACGGCGGTAGCGCCACAGCAAGTAGATGCAGATCAGGCAGCAATTCTTAATTTCGGTGCAGGCAACTTCACATTGCAATCGTGCGAAGGCTTGACGATGGATGATATAACTAGGATTACGAATATCAACGCAGTCGCATCCACGCTCGTTCCGTTTGGAACTCAGACAATTAACGGAGCAGCAAATTCAACTCTCGCCGCTAATTCAACTGCCATTTTGCAGGCTCAACTTGTAAGCCCCGCAGCGGGCGGCTGCAACTGGCTAAGATTACAATGAAGCGACTTTCTTTCGGTAAACTGAAGGCCAAGGGGGATAGATGGCGGATGCAAACCTGGCTCTAACGACGGTGACGGCTAGCGGCATCACTGTGGCCGCTATCCAGTGGCTCAAAAACTCCAAATACTTTCCGTGGATTACAAAAGAGAAAATCGTTCTGCTGCGGTTTATCTCTGCATTCGGAGCGGTTCTGGCCTCAGTGGGAATCAGCTATGTCTGGTCGCCAGAAACACATACGCTCGTCATCAACGGATTGACCTTAAGCGCGGCTTTGACTGCGGTATGGGTGTTCATCAAGCAATGCGTCATCAATGAAATGGTTTGGAAGATGACCAAGCCCGTGACAGCGCCATTGCCTCCAGCAGAGGTTAAGGAAGTTCTGGCACCGAAAACTTAGAGAGGGGAACCATCCAGCCCATGAATCCCGTTCTCCAACAAATCCTAATCGTAGTCGTCACCTACACCATCCTAACCGTTTCCAAAATGCTGTATTTCCGCTGGACGAATAACGTGACGGGGCCGACGCAGGAGATTGCGGCCATGCGGACAATGATGGAGCAATGGAAGAAAGATACACGCGATGAACTTTCGGAATTGAACGAAAAGTTGGTTAAAGTCAGAACATCTAATGCTAAGATTCGTGGCATCTTGAATGGTCACGGATGGAAAATCAGTCCTGAAGAGGACTAAAAGAAAGGTAGGGTAGCTATATTAGCGGCGGGCCTCCTCCAAAAGAAGTTGTAGGCAGTTTTGACGTAACCGAAGTGACTGAATCGACGGCGACGCTCGTAGGCGACAAGGGCATTTGCAAGTTCACTGACCTTGATGCAGTCGCAGCCTCTTATTACAAGATTGACCCGGAATACGATTACACGGTCACGACCACGCGTCGAAAGAAGCATTGATTCACTGGATGCGCTTCGCTGTCAGGCTCATCACCACCGTCTACGCTCTGCGGCAGACGCGCTACACCCCTCTCTTCTGTCTGTACTTCATGGTCTATTTTGGAGATACGGTCGCGGAGGAGATTGTCTGGCAGACGTTTGGCGATGGGATTGCCTATCTATGGGCCTACGGAATCGGTTCAACACTCCTATGTCTATTCGCTCTGTGGATTACGATGGACAACGTGCGAGGAGCTAGAAGGCTGCGTAAATGTGCCGTTCCCGGCGTTCTGGCTGTCGTTGCATGGCGAGTTGTTGAGCTGGAGTCTCATACCGGCTTAGATTCTGGAAAACGTCTCATATTGACTGTGGGCGCGTTTCTGTTATTTTGCGGTATCGTGACCACGGCAGCGGCAACTTACGCGAAGTCGAACCATATATCCCTTTATTTCTTCGGGATTCTTTGGCTTGCTCAAGCAGCCTACTTTTTCGCCTATCTGATTCAGGGGCCGGAGATGAAGGCTACGGGGTATTGGGCACCTGCCTTTATCTGCGCGGCATTGTTTCTGGCTATCGGCTGGACTATACCGGACCCCGTTGGCGTTAAGATGTGAACAGAACATGAGCGATGAAGTCATGCTCGAAAAGATTATCGCCATCCAGAAGGTCATGGATGAACGCGACGTTCGTTACGAGCAGCGATTCAAGGCGATGGATGAAAAGACGGGCCTAGCTCTCACATCAAGCAAGGAAGCCGTTGCAAAAGCAGAGACAGCGACAGAGAAGCGGTTCGACTCGGTGAACGAATTTAGAAAGACTCTGGCAGACCAAGCCGCTGGTTTCATGCCCCGGCAAGAATACGTATCCAACCATCAAAGCCTGATAGACAAGATTGAGGCGATAAAGGAAGTTTTGAACAAGGAAATCACCAGCTTGCGGGAATCTCGGAGTCAGCTAGAAGGACGCTCCTCGGGATTCAGCGCCTCGTGGGGCATCGCCATCAGTATCGGCCTCTTTGCGATAGCGCTTATCGGGCTTTTGCTGAAGATGAAGACATGATTTGCGAGGGCTGCAAGAAGAACGTGCCAAAAGATGAAATCAAGACGGTGCGGCTCGACGGCGAGCATCCGCTCGACTACTGCGAGACGTGCCTCGCTGAAATCAAAGAGAAAATCAAAAACTATCCGAAGAAGAAGGGCCAATGACGCAAACCGAACTGATTGTACTGGCGATACAAAAAGCAAAGGAGCATGGCCTCAGCGATACTCTAGTCTGTGCCGTATGCGAGCAAGAATCTAGTTGGAATCCGTGGGCTATTCGCTTCGAGTACGAGTTCTTGATGAGATACGTAGTTCCGCTCCCCAATCTAAGCCCTACAGAACGCCATGCGCGGGCCTTCTCGTGGGGGCTGATGCAACTCATGGGACAAGTGGCGCGAGAGCACGGCTTTGCGAATACCTATCTCGCCTCGCTTTGCGACCCCGCGACTGGCCTAGATTGGGGCTGCATCCACCTGGCGGGAAGGTTGAAAGCAGCTGGTGGAGATGTTCACGCAGGATTGCAGCTATGGAACGGCGGCGGGAATCCAAACTATGCCGATGAAGTTATGGCGCGAATGAAGAAATACTAAATTTCTCTTGCTTGTGCTTTTGAGGACAGATATTCTCGCGGTGAACAAGGCAGAATCGAGCCATCATGCCGCTCATTACGATAGTTATCACGCTCATCGTCGTCGGAGTCCTGCTCTGGCTGGCGAACACCTACATCCCGATGGCCGACCCCATCAAGAAAATCATCAACATCGTGGTGGTCATTGCCGTGGTTCTGTGGCTCTTGAATGTATTTGGCCTGTTTGCAGGCCTAAGTAACGTGAGGGTAGGGCATTGAGTGATTTGGAACGGCTGGAAGTTTACGACCTCGGCATGATTAGGAATGCCGCCGGGCGCATTGCCGACGCCTTCGAGGAACTTTTAGAGCTTCTAAAAAGACTTTCTGAACCACGAGCAGCACAAGGTTTCACATTCAAAAATACAGGAGATAAAGCAATGCCAACTAACTTCACCGTAGTACCGGGCCAGCCGTTCCAAGTCACAGCGTCGCCCATCCCAACAGGAGGGGCTTTGCAGGCAGGAAGCATCCCCGTCTGGACTGTGGATGATGCTTCTGTGACTCTGACGCCAGACGCAACGGGTCTTGTCGTCAACGGAACCACTTTGGCCACGGACGCTGCACCCAGTTTCAACCTGACCCTGACCGGCATTAACTCGGTCGGCGTGACCATCAGCAATACGCAGAACATGGCGTTTGCGGCTGCTCCTGCTGCCCCGGCCACTGGGTTTGCATTCGTCCAGAATTCCTAACAAGTTCCCCTCAGTGCAGTAAGGGGCGCTGGTCAACTTCCCGACTAACGCCCCTCTCTCCTTTTCCGGCCATGAAGCGCCTCCATGACCTAAAGCGCGAGAAGAGCCTTGATTGCGTCTTTATTGGCGAGGTCCTGCTGGTCTGCGAGTGCGGCGATTTGCTCCGTGGTCATTCCACCTTGTGCCCTTATATGTGCAATTATGGAGAGCACTTCGTTTAGAGCGGTTAGAGCGAGATTCACGACAAGGTTGGGGTCCATTATTTCGTTCCTTTCGCACTGGCGATTGCAAGCTCTATGCCGCGAATAGCAGAGTCGGTGGCCGTCAGTACGTTCGCTACTTTCGGGTCGCTCGCCACGGGCGCAGAACTTCTAACACAATTCACGAAGCTATCGGCTATCGGCAAGAACGCTTGCGTGCCAGTCTGCCCTGCATTGTGAACGTCCGTCACGGCCTTGCGGAAGGTCATATTGCAGTCGGTGACGACAGTGAAATACTTTGCCGCAGTCGCCTTCTGGGTGTCATTGAACGTTCCGGCAGAGTAGTAGGAAGCGGTGATTTTGATGCCGGAACTCACGGCATTGCTGACATCAGCGGAACCTTGAATTGCGGCGCGGTAGGGGTCTTTGGGACATCCAGCCAGGAAGGGGATTAGAACTAAAAGCAGGACTGCGTATTTCTTCATTCGTCACCTCGCTAAAAGTTGTACTCCTACTTCAGGCCCTTTTCAATGTCTTTCTGCGGTTCATCTTCCTCATGCTCATCCGCTACTTTTCTCCATTGCCGGGGTGTTAGTTTTATCGCTTGCTCCCCTGCCAGCTTCTCTGCGCCCGCAAGTGCATCAGTTAAATGCGCGGCAATAAACTCGCTGCGCGAAACGAATCCAACTTGCTTGTGAGGACTGTGCCAATCATCAAAAGCCAATTCAACCATTTCAACAGTGATTCGCGCTCGTGTTCTGAAGGAAGCGGTCGGGGGCGGGGCTGCGGCGACCAGTGCGTCACGCATGTGCATGATTTTCTCGGCCAGAGCGAGGCTTACTTTAGCCGTTTCGTTTGGCAGATAATCTAAGAATGCTTGCACGGCTGCCCGCAGCGGCTCCTCAAACGTTGGGGCGGACACGCACAACGGGCAATCAAGCCCATCTATCGTTCGCAACTGAATCGGCCTGTGATTATTGGCACAGGTATAATCCCATTGCTTCAAATCGCCAAGCTCCCATTGCACCGGCCCCTCGCTGGAGGCAAGGGCGGCTGGCTCAAGTAATTCCTTGAGAAAGTGTACGCTCCAATCTTCGCCGCTATCGCCAAAGCCCCCCCCCACCCGCAGGTGCATTGAATCCATGCATCGCTGTGGTCTTTATAGGCGATAGGTTCGTGCTCCACCAGCGCCGCTCGCATTCGTTCAGTCTCCATTAGCGCACCTTGTCCAAAATTGAACGCACCTTTTCTTCGTGGCTACGGTAGTTTATGCAATTAGGGTGGGAACAAGCTCTAGAGACACAGGATGAAACGCGGAGTTCATCTGCGAATCTACGCAGCTCTTCTATAGCAATTTTTATCCCGCTACTGGCTTTCTTACGTTTTTGCATCGCCCACCGCCTTCTGGAGTTCGGCCCCGCGCTCCAACTCCTTGACTGCATTGCGCAGGCAATCCCGATATGACCTGCGTAGAAGCGGGTCTGTTACGGGCGAATCGAACTCATCAACATACTTCTTAGCCCACACCAGCAAGTCCTTGTACTTTTCAATCCGCTCGGCCCGCGCTCGCGCTGCGACTTGGGCGAGAAGTCCCATTACTCGCAATTCTTCCATATAATCGTGGCCGGGGTCTTTGCAGCCAATTAGAGAGCAAGCGCCTGTTTCGATTCTGTGTGCATTACAAAGCGAGCATCTACTGCCGTCACCATAGCCTAGAATCTCTCGCGCCACAGCCCGCAGCTCGTCATTCGCCGGTGGTGGGGCGGCGGCAGGTTCTCTGCTAGGCACAAAGAAGTGTTCGTTCCCTTGAACGCTGGAAAAATGATTCGGGTGATTGTGTGGCTTACCGCACGCTTCGCAAAGTTCGTCGCTCATCGTCTCCTCCTTTATCGGCCCCCTGCGGTCAGCCTAGTCGAGCCTCAATGTAGAATCCTCCGTAATAACCATTGTGCTCGTTGTGGTTCGCCATCGCGAATTGCCCCTTTGAGGTTTTCACCACGAGAAATTGAACTTCATGCTCATCGTACTCCGCTTGAATGTTCGGAGCGTCGCGCAATTCCAGGTCTGTAAGTTTCCCGCCGACGTAGTCCTCGAAATTATCGTCTGTGCTCATGTACCGATGCTCGCAGCAGGATTGTCCGCTATCCCGCAAGGTGAGTACTGTGTTGTCCTTGAACGTCAACGACAGGCAATCGTTCTCCAGCTTGATAGCTGATATTTTCTTGCCAAGCGAGGCTTTGACTGCTTTCACAGTCTCTTCGTTCCCGCCGAGCGATTGAATCATTACCCCGATACCCGGAAATTTGCTCATCGTCCGCTCCTCTTCATTCCCCTGCCTGATAGCCGCTCACCTGCCAACTCTGCTGCGCGCCTTCTGTAATCCGCCGCTGCCTCGGCGCAACTAGTGACGCCAGAGCCATCGTCAAGCCATTCTGCTTTTGTGCGCCATTCCTCCGCCTTCGCTTCCAACAGCGCAAGTACCGCCGCCCGGTCAACTGCTTCACTGCTTTTCAGCGATTGAAACTCCGCTTCTTCGAGCGAAATGTCGGCTCGCCAGACGCGATTCTCATGGTCGTAGCAGAAGTATTTCAGCAGGGCGTCCGCTATCGTCGGCATGGCCTTGATGGAGTCAGTGATTGTCATGGTTTCTCCTTACTAGGTGACCAGGAAACGGACTGGGCGACGAAGCTCTTTCTGGCTTCTCGCAGTTCAATTAACAATGGCTCCAGCCACTTCCATTCCTTGTAGTCAAATTCCAAAAGTGTGCCGTAGTGCGAGGCCATAACGCCGGGGTCATAGCCCCTCAACTCCAAACCAAACTCTTTCAATAGGTCCCGCAGGAAATCCATACGCTTAATCAGTTCGAGTTTTTCAGCTTTCTTCATTTCAGCGTCCGCGCTTTCTCTAGCCAGAAAAGCAACAGGACGAATATCTGTCCTGCGAAAAAACCAGTGACCAGCCCGTACCAGTAAGCAGGATGGGTAAAGAAAGTGTATTGGGTAAAAAACTGCTTCCACGCGCTCATTTTCCCGCCCTAAATCCACTATGTTCCTTCATGGCTGTCGCCTAACTATTCTCGGCCGAATCTTGCCTTTCGCGTAGCAGGTATAGCTGCCGTCAGGCTCCTCTACCGCTGGCCATGACTCAAAATCGTCAGCACAACTTACCTCTGATAGCTGTTCGCACTTCACCTGATGCGCCTGCCAGTAGCGGTCGGAAGCGTATTTCCCGTCGCGGTAGGAACGCCAGCACGCCAAGCAACATACAGCGACAACCAAAGTCACAAATAGAGCTTTCTTCATATGCTTGCCGTAATGCCAGCCAGTAGCAGCACTGAACGAGCCTGCCATTAAGGCCGTGACTATCAAATCTCGCGTGTGTTCCTTCATGCGCCCCCCCCTGCTGCTTTGGTGGAATCTGCCATGCTGCCCTCCGCTTACCCCTCTAGGATGCCCGCCGTGGTGCGATTTAGGTTTATGAAGCCCGATGCCACGGCATCTCGCTTCCCATTCGCCTCCGCCGATTGACAGTGGTACAGGCACCCTAGACGAGAAGCAGACTCACCGCTTTGGCCTAACTTCCAGAATCCTCTTTTTGCGGTTCTCAACGTATTCTAGCCATTCTTTTCGGAGCGGCACCCGGAATACGCTCCTTTGCCTCCCAAACTGCCTCTAGGGCACGCGAAATGGCGGGTTCTGGCCATTCCTTGCGCTTTCTTGACCTCCACAAATGGTGCCCGACGCGAATCAGCAATAATTCATGCGCTGCGGTCGGCCTGCCGTCCATGCGTTTGTCTCTCATCTTCCGCCTAGCCCCTGCCATAGCCAATCTAAGGCTGCGTCCGCCAAAACCCATGCCACCCAAAGGAAGCCAAGCCCAATCGCTGCCCAATAGAATGCCTTGAGTACTAGGCCTAGCTTGATGCCCCGTCTTTCGCGTTTCCAAAACTTGCGAATAGCCTCGCGCTCCTGTTCTTCGCGGATGTCCAGCGCCTGCAAAGCTACTTCCACGTCGTGGCGGGACGGGTGGTCGATATGCGGCCCTTCATAGCGCCTAGAGAGCGTCACTTAAGCACCATCCGGTAAGGGATACGGAAGTTGATAATCGTTCCCGCTGCTGAGTGGACATACACGTCGAAGTAGGTTTTCTCGCGATAATACCAAGCCACTTCGCTGAGTTTGTGTGGCTTGAGGTCGCATGGAACCTTTTTGATTTTGGGTGCTTTCATCATTTCGCGCTCTCCTTTTGCTGGCGGCGTGCGGCCAACGGTCTGCCACAGCTAATGCACTTCTTCGGCTCAGGCACTCGCGGAATCCATTCCGTCTTACAGGTCGGGCACTTCACCGTTGGCAGCTTCATTTTGCCTCCGGCGTGATTTCGGCTAGGATTTCCCGCTCAAGAGCGCCTAGCTTATCTTCTTGCTCTACCACTTTGCCGATGAGAGCGACAAGCCAAATCCGTTCGCCATTCCATTTCGACGGAACGTAGGTGGCGTGCAATGCTCGGCGGCTGCAAATCTCAAGTGGCCCATCAATCTTCTGCACAAGGCCAACATACACAGGGTCACTTCGTCCACCGTTCGATGGCTGGCCTTTTTTGTCAGATTTCCAATAGGCAATCTTCGCGCCTGATTTTTGTAGCTTTATAGCGCGTGCCTTTTGCTCTTTAGGCAGGTAGGCGATAAATCCAGAAACGGCTTCTTTTAAGGAGCCGGAGCCGGAGCCGGAGCCGGAGCCGGAGCCGGAGCCGGAGCCGTAGCCGTCGCCGGAGCCGGAGCCGTAGCCGGAGCCGGAGCCGTAGCCGTCGCCGGAGCCGTAGCCGTAGCCGTCGCCGTAGCCGTAGCCGGAGCCGTAGCCGGAGCCGTAGCCGTCGCCGGAGCCGTCGCCGGAGCCGTAGCCGTAGCCGTAGCCGTCGCCGTAGCCGGAGCCGTAGCCTTTAACCCATTCGGGATGTTTTCCCCATTTCATCGGCTACATGCTCCAAGGCGCGGCTTCCCACTTTTCAGTGGCCGCAGGCGTAATCTCTGCAACAGAAGTCACATCGGTTAGGGTTAGTTTCGGAACCTTCGGCCCTACTTTACAGGACGAACTTGGCCCGGTTGCGGCAAGGCCCAGAAAGCCCTTCACATCCGCAGACCAGTAGATGCAATTACGCCCATCCTCAATCGTGATGCTCTTATCCTTCACAGGCGCAGTGGCATAGCCGAAAAACACGCCGCGATGAATCGTTGTGACCAATACCGGAACTCGCTTCATAAATCCTCCCTACGCGCATTGTCATCATGATGCGGAAGTTTGTCAAGCAAATTATCAAACTATTTTCGGCCCGCTCCTCCTACCACTTTCCTGCTGCTCCCGCGCTCACTCACTGCTTCATCCACGGATGTATCTCATCGTGGCATCCAAGACAAATCGCCAGTAGGTTGATGTCCTCATTGATGCCGCCGTGCGATAGTGGGATGACGTGGTGTTTTTCGCGCCACACATAATTTCCGCACACGCCGCAATGCTCGTCTATATCCTTGAGCAAGTGGCTGTATCGCTTGAGGTATTGCCGCCGCAAGCCTTTTCGCAACTCGTCCGAAACGCGCTTCCATCCTGGATTCGCATAGCTCTTGAGGACTTTGATTCGCTCGTATGAATTGCAGGCGGACTCGAATCGCGGCCAAAACTTCTTAAGCAACGCTCTGACTTCCTTCTCGTGGGGATTGTAGGCTTTCTTGGTTTTGTTTCTACGTCGCCTTAGCTTTTTCTTTTTCTGGTTGGCAGGATTTTTCTTCCGGTCAATCGCCCATGCTAATCCGGCGAACTTCGGGTTGACGTAGTGGAAGCGAAGTCCATCCTCAAGAGACATAGATTCTCTTTCTGGAAGTTGGGGAGACCTTATAGCTTTTGCCTTCTTCGTCGGTGTGGGTTACGCCGTTGTTGTAGTCGGTGATGAGGTTGAAAAGCTCTTCTTTATGTTTAGGGACGGTTAAGGACGGATTGGGCGTCACCTGTGGCGCACCCCCCGCGTCACAATCTGACGCACCCCCGGTGACAGTTTGACGCCCCCCCTGCGTCAATTTGACGCCCGGTATGTCGTAGAGGTTCGCGCCATACGGCCCCTTGCCAATACGGACGTTTAGCTCCGCTGGCCAGATACCCTTCCAATTTCGGGTGAGGCGGTTAACGCAACGTTGGACGGTGCGTCGAGCGAGACGGCTTTCTTTGCAGAGGGTTTGAACGGAAGGCCAAGCGCCAGTGCCATCTGAGCGGCAATGGTTCGCTATCATCAGCAGAACTACGAAAGTGTTTCCTTTGTGTTTGGATTGGTCAATGACCCAAGAGATTGCCTGAACCGACATAACCCTCCTCATAAGGGTGGAGAATCGGGGGTGTATGAGGCACCCCCGTCCCCGTTTATAGAACGCGTTTTCTGAGCGAAGCAAGCGAACTACATGCTCACCGCCCCAGAGTGAGCCTTAAATTTAGCAAATCCTAAACAGGAAGCAAGCAAAATCTGCGGCCCGGCTTGACCTGCTGCTGGCTACTCTGCCGCTGCTGCGTCAGCGACCTCGGTCCTGTTATTTCGCACCACCTGTTGATATGAAAGCCACAAGACGAACTGGAGAGGCGATTCGAGCGGCGTTTCCAGCGCAGTTTCGTAGGAGCCGCGCAGCATGCCATCGGCTGCCAGTTGGCGGATGGTTTCGCTCATGTCTTGCTCTTTGGCAAGACCTTGAGAATCCGCAGCAGCCAATCAATCTCAACAGAAGAGAGATTCACGGGCTTAAGGCAATCAGACTTGATTTTCGTCATGCTTTTCTCCTATGCCGGGGCATTTAGATTTTGGTTCTTTTAGGGTTGACCTTCCTACTTGGTAGTGCCTGGAAAGATGAAACGAACGGCAAACCCCCCTGGAATTGTAAATGCAGTCACAGCGGCCCGACAGCCCACCTTGGATATGGTCCCATTCGAGCTGCGTTCCGACGTAGTGTGGGGGCTGGCAGCCTTGACACCAGCCTGCAGCCGCTGCCATGACCTCGCTATATCGGCGGGTTTTATCTTCGCCAGCCAACAATTCATGCAGTGACATGTCGGGCGCTCGTCCAATGAAGCTGCGCTTGTGCTTGTCCGTGAGCGTTCCGCTCTCATATGCTTCCCTCGTTTCCGCGATTGCAACTTTAAAGCCCCGTGGCAAGTGAATCTTCTCCCTTTTCATCCCTGTACATGGCCTCAATCGCTTCGGTGCTGATAGCAGCTAGCACGCGACACATCATGGGATAGGCAATCGTCGGATTGTCGCCGCAAATCTGAATCCACCTGTCCCGCTGTTCATGCCAAGCCCGATACGTGATTTCGTCTGTGACGAATACCACACGCTTATGGCCCTCTTTGTTTTCTTTACGTCTTTGACTTTCGACTTTCGGGAGATATAAGACTGCCTTTTCTTGTCCTCTGCCCTTTTCAATCAACCACTTTGCGTGGATTAGACATTCTTCGACTGTAGGCATTTTTTCTCCTGATACCTTGCCTTATCGCAAAGGTAGCAACGGCGAGCCTGTTGGTTAGGTCTGAAATTGGCAGGGATTCTTTCATGGCCCCGCTTGCACACCGAACTTCTGGCAGCTTGTGCCAGTGGACTCATGCCCCTTAAATTGTTTTCGCGCATAGTGACCGCTTCTAAATGGGACGGATTTACGCAAATGCGATTTCTGCAAAGATGGTCAATCGTCAAACCGGTAGGAATAGAACCGTAAGTCAATTCGTAGGAAATTCGGTGAGCTTTTTCATCTTTGCCGTTTCTTTTTATGAGGCCATAACTGCCATCATTACCCGCTGTCCAAATCCAGCAAGTTGGGGTTTTATTAACTCTGGACCAGAATCTTTCTTCTAGAGAGCGCAGGAATCGGTGTCCGGGCATAAACCTCGTAGGCAGGCCTTTTATTCTTCCCCTCTCATTGCGCTTGGCTATGGGGGTTATTTTTCCGCAGCCGCATTCACAAAGTTTAGGCATTGCGTTCCTTGAGCGTACTCAGCAGATTCCCTCTGACCTCGCAGAACTCATGCCGGAAAGTATCAAGTTGGCCTGCTTCCATCTGGACTATCTTTTCTCGGCCCTTTCTCTTGCCGTACAGCAGCAAAAGCCCCTTGTTGGCTTCCATGACTTCGGAGTCGCCCGTCACTTCGTACCAGCCATCGCCAATCGGGTAGCAGATAAGCTGAGATGGCCCCTCAGAGGGCATTTCTTGGGCCTTTGCAGCCTCTAGGGGCGCGTTTACGTCCTTGCCCTGCCTTCCGGCCTCAATCTTCCGTTTGGCGATGTCCTGAGCGGCCTCGTGCGTTCCCTGTCCTGAGACTTCGTTGCCGTCATCGTCATCCTCGGCCACGGCTCCGGTAATGGACTGCCAAGAGTAGCGACGGGCGTAGGTCATGGCCTTTCCGATGCTGTGAGCGGTAAATCCCCTGTCATCTGTAGCAGGAATCAGCAGTTCATGGCTAATCCACTCGCCGGATTCATGGGCCAGCATCGTGGTCACGACAAGATTCTTGCCTTCGAGCGTGACGGTAGGGAATTGCATGAGCGTCAGGCCATTCGCATTCAGGTGCTTACGCGTGGCCGTGACAAGACTGAAAAGGTCGGCGTATTTCGATACCCGATTACCTCGCTTGAAAGCGGGATTCTCGGATTCCTTGTAGATTGGGTCAAAGGCTAGCTGGGCCTTGCATAAGGCAGTCACTAGCTTTCCAATCTCAACCGAACGCTTTACGTTTAGCTGCGTGGGCTGCTCTGGCGTTGCTGCTGGCTGGTCGCTCATGCTGCTGATTCCTCTTTCGTCTTGAGTGCTGAACTCAAAGCAAAATGCTCCTGTGTAAGAAAATAACGAATGCGTTTTGCGCAAGTTGGGCAAAGATGCGCCACGTCTTTCACTGCACCTTTCTCGCTCACTTCCGGCGAATTCAGTGTGAGATACTGCCAATCGCGCGGCACGGTTGCTTGACTCACCGCTAAACCGCAAGGCCCATCGCAGGTAATCGTCACTTGGCGCTTGATGCTCATTTCTCCTCCAAGTTCTCAGCGGCGTCCTCGGCAATCGCTTCTGCTGCCAGCTGGTCGGCCAGCGATTCCTCTTGCCCGCGCCAATCGCTGTCGTCATCCCTGAAATGACAATCACAGCCGCAACACTCTTGCCCGATACAAGCGCAGCAAACCACTTCTTCGGCCAAGCGGTAAAACTCGAAAGGCTCGTATTTCACCATGTCAGGCTCCTAATTTCTTCGCGTGCTGCTTGCAGTAAAGATTCGCGGGGCCATATCCCGGTTTGCGGCAGCACTGGTAAGGCAATGCGCCCCTGTCGGCGCTCCAAACTTCCATCGCACAACGTTCGGGGCGATAAGTATTTCCTTTTGGGTTGCCGGCCCATTGCGTGTAGCGATATTTCTGCGCCTGCTCAAGCGTTCTTGGTTCATTGCCGAGCATCAGTTCACCTCTCCAAACATGGCTATGCCCTCGCGCCTCAACCAGTCGCAGGCCGTAATGGGCGTGGCGTTAAACTCATCCCGGTAGGCTGCAAACGCCACAGACCACTCAGCATTGAGCTGGTCGGCCACTTTCTGCGCTTCCTGATAGCGGAGCCAAGCGTTCTGTTCGGCAATGGCGAGTTGTTCGAGCCTCATAGTCCCTCCGAGATGCGAGCGTATTCAGCGACGTGCTCGGCAAAGAGATTCATAAGCTGGTTCTGTCCTATGCGAGCAAACTGCAAAGGGACGGACTGCGTCGAAGTCCACGGCTTACCATCGTAGATAGTCGTGTTGCGCTCTACGGCATGCACCCACAGAGAATCTGGATTTACATCGTTGAGATAAATTCCAATGCTGACGTAATCGTGGCCGATTTCATTTAGTTGGCGTTGCATTTTTCTCTCTCCGTACCCCTTCTGCCCTACGCTGCTGACTGCTTGATTCCAATATCGAAAGTATCGCACAAGTCAGAAACCTTGTCAAGTAAAAAATTTAACTTGACACAAAATAGTTTCCTTGAGACAATCCGAGCATGGCAGTCGTAGAGATAAGCGAAGTACTGGACATGCTCGACAAGGCAATTACCGATGCCGGGGGTGTTCCGGCGCTCGCCAAGCGATTCAAAGTGACTCCTCAATATCTTTATATGGTCAAGAATGAGGACGTTACGCCAAGCCGCAAGCTATTGAAAAGACTAGGCTTCGACATTGAAAAGCAGTATGTTCGGGTGGAAGCATGAGCCATAGGGAACGTATAGAAAGCATCGTACGAGAAGCTCGCAGGCTATTCGCAAAAGGAACGGTTGGGGGGCAGCAGATTACGCTTCCTCTCGAAGAGTTACTGGCCACATTCGAAGAACAATCGCACCCAACTTCATGTGGATGTGAGGATTGCGTTTATACCGCAAAACTATTCAATTTGGCAGAACGCGCTAGCGATGTATCTGTAGCACTTCGCGCGTTAGCGGGCAGGCCATGAGCAAACGAGCGACAGGCGGCAGGAAGAGCGAGCCGGAGAGCCACACGCTTTTCAAGAAACACCTTTTCGAGCTACGGCTTGGCTGGCAGCAGGAAGTGAAGTTCCATCCGATACGCGGATGGAAATGGGACTTCGCGATTTTCAAGGATGGCGAGCCGCTCAACATCGGGATTGAGATATGCGGGCAGATATGGCGCAAGGGTGGTCATTCGAGCGGCAAAGGGATTCAGCGGGACTACGACAAAGGGAATGCAGGCGCGATGCTCGGCTGGCGAGTGCTTCATTTCTCAACAGAGGACATTATGCGAGGTCGCGCTAAAATGTTCTTAGCATTACACTTGGCAGAAAAGTTGGGGCAGAAAGGGCGCGAAGGATGAGCGAGCGATTTGCGCATGTTTGCCAGGATGGGCACGAGCTGATAGGCCACAACGATTCAGAGCATGAACTGTGCCCACTATGCAGAATGAATCAGGAGGGCGGCCTACAAGCGCAAATAGCGGCACTCGTTTCGGCCGTGACAGCGAGGAACGCTCAACTTGCGGCTATCAGCGAACAGATTCGAGCTGGATTTGAAGGGCTGAACAAGGAAGTTCAATTCATTCGTGGTTACACAGAAGCAGCAAACGAGAATGTAGCAGGGCTAGCGGAGCGCCTAAGCGCCATAGAGAGCAATATCAATGCGAGAGTTGAGAATTATGCGACTAATTCCAATGAGCTAGCAATAGTGGTTTCAGGAAGATTGGCGGCAATCGAAAGAAAACTCGCTCCTCTTAGTCCAATAAAGGAAGTTCCTCTCAAAGAACTAAAAAAGGTGTATAGGTGTGGCGCTGAAACAAAGCAAGGTCAATCTAATCAGCGAGTTGACGGCAAACAGCGGCGGAGGAAGAAGCGGTGAGAGTGACAATCCAACTGCATGACGATAAGGATTTAATCTACGCCTTCGTCGGCGAAATCCAAAACCAAGAACAGCTTCCCGACTTGCTTGCGAGCCAATTACTCAGAAACGGTCAAGGCATAAAGGAAGCATGGGATAATTGGAATAGCGAGGGCTGGCAGCGGGTTAGGGCCGAACGCATTAAATCCTCTTGAATTCTCTCCATTCTGTGCTATAACTGACTCGAAATGCGCTCACTAGAAGCAAAAAGACGCGCTGGCCGCAATCACTTCCTTCGTAATAAAAACAAACCAGAATACAAAGCCCGCCGAGCGGCATACCTCAAAAAGTGGAGAACGGTCAATCCGGATTTTTTCGCTAGGACTTCCTATCGCCATGCCCTGCTCAAAGCAAAGTGCAAACATCGTAAAATCCCCATGTACCTCACGCTGGATGAGTACAGGGCTTTAATCGAAGGCAAGAATTGTACTTATTGCGGTTGCCCAGTTGGGAAAACTGGCTCCGGGTTGGACAGGCAAGACAATACGCTTGGATATACTCCCACAAATGCCGTCCCTTGCTGCTATCGTTGCAACGTAATGAAGGCAGACCTCACCGTTGATGAATTCTATGAACAATGTGAAAGGATTGTGGACCGCCATGGACCCAATCAGCCGCGCTCAGAACAACGATAATGCAGTGCCTAAGCGAGTAATTGGTCGACCTTTCAAGAAGGGCCAATCCGGTAATCCTGGTGGCCGTCCAAAGAAACTAGAAATCACTAAGATTTACGAACGAGTTCTGCGCAAGAAGAACAATCGAAAAGAGATAGAGGAAGAGATTGTGGCTATACTACGTTCAAGGCGCATGATGAGCGTGCTGCTTTTACGAGAGATGGCAGAGCGCACAGAGGGCAAAGTGGCCGATGTGGTCGACATGAATGTCAGCGGCAAATTAACGCTGGAACAGGTGCTTGAGGCCAAAAAGAAAGCGGAAAAGTGATAGTAGAGACGCCTGAAACGATGCTCATGGAGCTGGCAGCCGACTGTCGGCGCGACCCGTTAGCATTCGCAAAGGCGTTCTGGCCGTGGGAATCAGACCAACTTAGTTCGACAGGTCCGCGTGCTTGGCAGGCAGAAGTACTTGCTTATATCCGCGACCATCTCCAGAATCCAGAGACTCGACATCAGCCCTGCAAAGTAGCCGTATCGAGTGGCCATGGGATTGGCAAGTCTGCGTTTATGGGGATGATTACGACATGGGCGCAAAGTACTTGCTCAAGAGCTAAGGCGCTTATAACTGCAGGGACGGGTACGCAGTTATCCACCAAGACGGTACCGGAAATTAGCAAATGGGTACGAATGAGCCTTGGTGCGGAATGGTTCGACGTTCATGCGACCAGTATTCGTAGCACACAGACCGACAAACCAGAGCAATGGCGGGCGGATTTCACGACATGGAGCGTCCATAACACAGACAGTTTTGCTGGCTTGCACAATGAGCGTCGACGAATTCTCTTGATTTTTGACGAAGCAAGTGCGATAGATGACAAAGTTTGGGAAGTAGCCGAAGGCGCACTAACGGATGAAGATACAGAAATTATATGGCTGGCGTTCGGTAACCCTACCCAGAATACAGGTAGGTTTCGTGAGTGTTTTGGGCGTTTCAAGCATCGTTGGAAGACGTTTCAGATTGATTCCCGCACAGTGGAAGGCACCAATAAGCAGCAAATTGAGAAATGGATAGCGGACTATGGCGAGGATAGCGATTTCGTTCGAGTTCGAGTTCGGGGAGAATTCCCACGAGCAGGCAGCTCTCAATTCATCCCTTCAGATGTGGTCGCAGCAGCAAGAACTTACCGCGCTGCCGGATTTGAAAGCGTGCCTAAAATCCTTAGTGCTGATGTTGCAAGGTTTGGAGACGACCAAACCGTCGTCGGTGTCCGTCAAGGCAGGCAATGCCGAATTCTCGCTAAATATCGAGGATTAGACACGGTGCAGGTAGCCGAGCGCGTAATTGAATTCATGGGGCAAGAGGAACCAGATGCGACAGTCGTGGATGGAGACGGAATTGGAGCAGGTGTTATTGACCATCTTACGCACAGAGGGTTCTCTCGACGGCTTTATGAGTTTCATGGCGGGGTTGGGGCCAATGACGCGGCAGCATACTTTAATCGCCGCGCGGAAGTATGGGGAGCGATGCGTAGCTGGCTGCAATCTGGTGCGGAAATACCCGATGACCCCGAGCTGGAAGCAGACCTTACCGGGCCTGAATACGGATTCTCATCCAAGCAGCAAATCCAACTTGAGCGCAAAGAAGATATGAAAAAGCGCGGCCTTAGCTCACCAGACTGCGGAGACATGCTTGCAATGACGTTTGCGGTGAAGGTGGCTGCGCCTGCTCCGCCAAAGAAGCCAGAGTATCGGTATCCGGGGCAGGAGAATACTACGTGGATGTCCTGATGCGCGTGAAGTGGATTCTTTTGGATAAAAGCCTAGCCGCAACGCCGTGGCTGGTAGAACAAGTGAAGGCGCACAGAGGCACATTTGTATCGCCAACGAATGGGAAAATTTACCGCTTGCCAACAGCCGAAGAAGTAGCAGAAGCATTTAAAGAGGCGTATGCCAGCCACTAGCGAAAAGCAACGCAGGCTTATGGCCATTGCCGAACATGCTCCCGGCAAGCTCTACAAGAAGAATCGCGGCGTGCTCAAGATGAGCCACAAGCAGCTGCATGATTTCGCATCCACCAAGGGCATGAAACTCTCAAGTTTGAGGGGCAAATCGTGATAAAGATAAAAGCAAGTCATCGCGGGCTATTGCATAAGAACTTAGGCGTCAAGGCGGGCGCGAAGATACCGCTCAGTTCTCTGGCAAAGGCCAAGAACAGCCCAAGCGCAGCGGTGCGGAAACGCGCTACCTTTGCGATGAACGCGCGGAAATGGAACCACGGATGAACTGGGAGCCTCTGCACGATAGACTGCTAGTCGAGCGCATGCCGCGAGAGACAAAGAAAGGTGTGCTTTATATCCCAGATGTTACTCAGCAGGATTCGGCGCTCTGCAAGGTACTCAAGGTGGGACCGGGAGTCTGGCGTGATGGTTATTTCTGCAAGACGGCGGTAAAGCCTGGAGACACAGTTCTGGTGCCTGGAGCAGGCAATAAATTCCCTGATTGGGAAGCAGGCCAGCAGATTTTGATTCAGGAAGGTGATGTGGGAGCAATCGTTGCCTGAAGACATCGTAGTCGCAACATCCAGCCCTGAGCCGGCAGAGCAGGAGCGTATCCGCATTAAGCGGTTCCTTCGGCTGGCTATGGACCGCTTCAAGCTGGCAGCAGAGGCAGAGCAAAAGACCCGCACAGAAGCTCTTGACGACCTCAGATTCAGGGCTGGAGAGCAATGGCCGGACGACATTACGACGCAGAGGGGATTGGACGGACGTCCCTGTCTTACCATCAACAGGCTGCCTCCGATTATCCGGCAAGTTACGAACGAGCAAAGACAGCAAAGGCCTTCCATCAACGTCAATCCGGTAGGCTCAGGTTCAGACCCCGATACAGCGGAGATTCTGCAAGGCTGTGTGAGGCATATTGAAGTCAATTCGGATGCGGAGATAGCTTACGACACGGCCTTTGAGTCATCTGTGACGATTGGTTTCGGCTATTGGGCGCTTGAAACGGACTACATCCCCAAGACTTTTGACCAGGAAATCTATATTCGACGCATCAAGAATCCGTTCCGAGTCTATTTCGACCCTTCGGCGGTTGAGCCCTGCTATGAAGATGCAGGATGGGCGTTTGAGATTGAAGACATTCCGATTGAGGAGTACAAGCTCGACTATTCGAAGTCCGATGCTGCCTCTTTGGTGGATTTTCAGAGCGTAGGCGACCAAGAGCCGGATTGGGCGACAAAAGATACGATTCGAGTGGCGATGTATTACCACGTCGAGCAGCAATTGCGCGAATTAGTCAAGACTTCGACTGGCGAAATCAAATTCGCGGAAGAGGTGAATCAGCAGACTGAGACAATCCTCCAGCGCCGCACGGTTTTAGACCGCAAAGTCATCAAATCCAAGATAAACGCCATTGAGATTCTGGAAGAGACGGAATGGCCGGGCCAGTGGATACCGCTCATTCCTGTGTTGGCCGACGATTTGGACATAGATGGAGAACGTCATTTAGCTGGAATCGTCAGAGACGCCAAAGACCCGCAGCGCATGTATAACTACTGGCACAGTTCAGCTACAGAGACGATTGCTTTAGCTCCTCGTGCTCCCTATATCGGGCCGACCGGCTCCTTTGAAGGACAAGAGGGCAAATGGGCGATGGCGAACATTCGCAACATGCCCTATCTTGAGTACAATCCGCAGACCGTAGCTGGTAGTGCCGCACCTCCGCCTCAACGCCAACAGTATGAACCTCCCATTCAAGCAATGAATCTGATGCTGCGAAACGCTTCGGATGATTTGAAGGCCGTTACGGGCGTTTATGACCCATCTCTAGGCCAGCAGAAGAGCGACCAGAGCGGCAAAGCCGTTCAATTGCTCCAGAAGCAGTCCGATGTATCGAATCTTCACTTCACAGACAATCTGAGCCGTGCGATGCGGTTCACTGGCAGACAGATAATCGACATTATCCCGAAGATTTACGATGCACCGCGAGTGCAGAGAATCTTCAATCCTGACCAATCTGTGGACCATGTAGTGGTTCATGCAGGAGGGGCTTCTTCCCAGTCGGCAGCACAAGGGCTAGCCCAAACGCAAAGCCCAGCTATTGCAAAGGTCTATGACCTAAGCGTAGGCCGGTACGATGTGACGGTGAGCGTCGGACCTTCCTACCAGTCGAAGAGACAGGAATCGGTAGCCAGCATCATGGCCTTGATTCAGGCTTACCCGCAGGCGATGCAGATTGCAGGTGACATTCTGACGGCGAATATGGATTGGCCGGGCGCAGAACAAATCAGTGAGCGATTCAAAAAGACCCTGCCTCCGCAGTTACAGGATGGCGAAGATTCAGACCCGCAAGTTCAGCTTATCAAGGCTCAGAATCAACTCACCCAAATGGGCAAGCAGCACGAATTGCTGGTAAAGGCGCTCAACGATGCCACGGAGAAAATCAAGACAGATTGGGTGAAGCAGCAGGCGAATATCGAAATAGCGAAGCTCGACAAGGAAACCAAGATTGCCGTGGCAGAGATTACCACAATGTCTCAGCAGGCAATTCAGCGAGCCAAGACGGTGCAGGAAGTGTGGTCTGACCTACACGGCTCGGCGCACGATTTAGGCATGCAGAAAGACCAGCAAGCGCACGAAGCCGATATGCAGGAATCAGACCAATCTCATCAGCAGGATTTGCAGGCTCAAGGGGCAGACCAAGCACAGGAATTGCAGGCGGCAGCGCCGCAGAAAGCGAGTTCAAATGGGCAATGATGTGACAGTGGCCTCGACTACAGATACGGTGGAGCAGGTCAATCAAGCAGCTGGATATAAGCAGGAAGAAGCCGTAGTGGAAGAGAAGGCACTACCGACCGGCGATGAGCAGGTGGAGAGCGGAGCGGAAGAGCAACACGAGGAGCCTCCTAAACAGGAAGAGGACAAATCCGCTCCAAAGAACCTCTCGAAACGATTCGACAAGCTCTACAAGGAAAAAAAGCAACTCGAAGAGCGTTTGGCTGCGCTGGAAGCGGCAAAGGTCGCTCCAGTAGCCGAAGAACGGCCCGCTGTGCCAGTGGAAGTGACGGCAAAGTTCCCGACTTTTAACGCTTGGGCGCAAAAGCAGATTGAGGATGGCAAATCAGCGGAAATGGAAGACTGGCTTGAGGAGCGGGATGCTTGGAAAGATGCGCGTCGAGTGCAAGAAGAGGAAAAGCAGGCAGAAAAAGCCTATCTGCAGGAAATTGAGGATACGTACAGCCAGTCCGTCGAAGCGTTCAAGGCCGAACACGAAGATTGGGATGAAGTAGTGGGCGGCGCGGAGATTTCCATCCCGGTTGTCGCGGGGAATGCGATTAAACAGCTTGAAAATGGTCCAGCAGTGGTCTGGTTTCTGGCTACAAATCCAAAAGACGCGAAAAAACTCTCGGAAATGCCGCCCGTGCTTGCCGTAGCGGAGATTGGCCGCATCGCAGCGCGGCTTGAGAAGATGCAGCCGGAAGAAAACGCCCAAAGCAACGGAAAAGGTCCGGACAAGGCACCAATTGTGAGCAGTAACGCCCCAAAACCAATTACACCCTTGCGCGGTGGACAATTGCGTGCTACAAGAGACCTGAACGACCCGAATCTTTCCTATGATGAATACAGGAAGATACGGGATGAGCAGGAAAAGGCGCGATTCAGGAGATAAATGGCTGGCCACGTCTATCTAATAGGCTCACGGACTTTCAATTGGTACAAAATTGGGAAGTCCAACAATGCGGCCATTCGCGTTTCCGAATTAGGCATTCTTCTTCCTTTCCGCATTGAGGTTCTGGCGGTATGGAAAGCCGAAAATCACCACGAAACAGAACGGCTTCTCCATGAGAAGTATGCTTCCCACAGAATCAATGGAGAATGGTTTACTTTCACGGCTTCTCATATTAAAGCTATCATTAGAGAAATGGCCGCAGCACAAATAGAAATCGCAGAAAACTTCTCGAACATCGAAAAAGATTCACATTCCAATGTTCATTTGATGAGCGAGCCAGAAAAACCTTTTAATGCGCAAAGTGGTTCGCTCTCCAAGAGATTTGACGCCCTCATAAAAGTAAATCGTCAATTGAGGGAAGAGATTGATAGGCTAAAAAAGGAGAAAGTAGCCTAGAAAAACCTCAGCCCTAAAAGGTTGAAACCTCACTAACTGGGTAGAGTGAGAACAATTAAGCAACACCCTTGGCCTGAATAAGGCTGTAACAGCTCCTCCGAATGGGGATGGTGGGCAGTAGACCACATCTCACTCGAAAGGAGCTTTTCGTTTGGCAAATACACTTCTTACCATCAGCCAAATCACTCGTGAAACGCTCCGCATTCTTGAGAACAACTTAGTTTTCACGAAGCAAGTGCGGAGAGATTTCGACGATTCATTTGGCCGGGCAGGCGCGAAGATTGGGACCGTTCTCAATATCCGCAAACCGGCCCGTTACTCTGGCCGCACAGGTCAGGGCCTCTCCATCGAAGACGCAACAGAAACTCAGGTACCCTTGACGCTCAATACACAGCGCGGCGTGGATATTGCTTTCACGTCACAGGATTTGGCGCTGTCTATTGATGACTTCAAGGAGCGCTTCATTCGCCCGGCAATTGCGAACGTAGCGAACCAGATTGACTTCGATGGCCTCCAGCAGTATTTGAACGTTTACAATACGATTGGCACGCCGGGCACGGTTCCCAACGCGCTTTTGACCTATTTGCAGGCTGGTCAGCGGCTCGATGAGGAAGCGGCTCCGCGCGACAATCTGCGCAGCTTGGTCATTTCTCCGGCCATGCAGGCGACTATCGTTGACACCCTCAAGGGCCTTTTTCAGGAATCCACTGAAATTGGGCGGCAGTATGAGGAAGGCACGATGGGGCGCAGCATCGGCTTCAAGTGGAGCATGGACCAGAACGTTGGCATCAATACTGTCGGCCTTTTGGGCGGCACGCCAACAGTCAACGGTGCTGGACAGACCGGTGCCTCTCTCATCACGCAGGCCTGGTCCAACTCCATTACGGGCATCCTCAAAAAGGGAAATGTCTTCACGATTGGTTCCGGCGCAACCGGCGTTTTTGCCGTCAACCCGCAATCGAAGCAGTCTACTGGCGCACTGAGACAGTTTACCGTCTTGGCAGACCAGAACTCTTCGGGCGGCGGCGCGGTAACGATTCCGATTTCCCCGGCTATCGTGACGACTGGGCCTTTCCAGAACGTTACGGCGGCTCCGGGCAACGGCGCTTCCATCAACGTGCTGGGCGCGGCCTCGACAGCATCTCCGCAGGGCCTCGCATTCCACAAGGATGCGTTCGCTCTCGGATGCGCTGACCTGCCTTTGCCTGGCGGCGTGGACATGGCAGCGAGAGTTTCCGACAAACAAGTCGGGCTTTCGATTCGCCTCGTTCGGGCCTACGACATCAACACTGACCGTTTCCCCACCCGTATTGACGTTTTGTATGGCTGGACAACGTTGTATGCCGAACTGGCATGCAGAGTAGCGAGCTAACCGATGGCTATCACAGCGACTACACTATCAGCAGCTTGCGGCTTGACTGACCTCACAGTGACCGTGGCTTCGGCTACGGGAATCACTGCACCCAACTTCACGGCTGGGACGGGTATCACTTGGCTCCTTGTTGACCAGGAATTCATGCTGGTCATGGGCGTCTCGGGTACCGTCATCAACGTTCTGCGCGGGCAGAACGGAACAGGACAAGCCGCTCACGTCAACGGAGCGCAGGTGCAGATTGGCCTGCCGGGCGACTTCGCCGCTATTGGCGAATGGCTCGGCTCGTCCATGACTGTGAAGCAAACTGAAGGCGCAATCAACTGGCCAGCGATTTTCCTTTCTGGCTCAGCCGATGCGATTCCGGCTGGTGTTGCAGGCTTCTACGTCGTCAAGACTGCTGGCGTTGATGCTATGACGCTTGCGGCTCCCACGGCGGCACAGGAAGGCAACATCATCCAAATCTGGTCTGACACTACGAACGCCCATACCTTGACAGCGACTTCCTTGCTGGCAAATGGTACGGCGCTCAAAACCACGGCCACTTTCCCGGCTTTTAGGGGCGCAGGACTGACGCTCAGGGTTTGCAACCTTGTGTATCACGTCATGTCCAACGGCGCTTCTGCGGGCGTGGTTGTTTTAACGTAATTGCTGTTGTTGCTTGCGGGAAGAACTGCATCCGGGCGTATGCAGCGCACCTCTTCCTAACCAGACGGCACCGCAAGCAACAACGCCCAAATTTTAGGAGGCACCAATGCCTGGATTTCCGGTATTGACGAAAGTTGGCGTGTTCGATGCGGATTCGGTGAATGCGCTGAACAATGCGATGGCGGCAACGCCGGACATCGTGGCGACGAATGCGAATGCCGCTGCTTCTGCAACGGCATTTGCTGCGATTACGCTATTGCCTGCTTCGCATCCGGCTGGAACGTATCGCGTGACCACGGCAGCGGTAGTGACCACCACGATTACCGTGGCGACGAGCTGGCTCTTCACGATTGGCTATACGGATGACAAGCAGGCTCAGACTCCAACGGTCAGTACCAGTTCCACTATGACGGCGGGAGCAACACAGTCAGGCTCTTTCATGTTTCGCTCTACCGGCGCAACGGCTTTGACAGTGACACCGACAGCGGCTTCGGCTGGCGCAGGCGTTGTAGCGTTTTCAGTTCTCGTAGAAAGGATTATCTGATGGAACAAGCAGTAGCACCGGAACTCAACAAGTTTGACCCAAACTATCCGAAGGTGAAGTACAAGGCTTCAGAGCAAGGCGACGTAAAAAGCCCTGCTTACGAGAAGATTGTGATGCGCGACGGACAGGCACAAAGGCAGGTGGAATTTCATCCCTATGTGACCGTGGCCGTCAAGAACGCGAAGGAAGAGAAGCAATTGGGGCCAGAATGGGTGGATAGCCCCGCTGATTTGAAGTAATGGGAGCCTGCTATCAACGGCGGAGATTTGATAAACAGCGCTTTGCGGCTCATCGGTGTTTTGGCGAGCGGTGAAGTTCCATCAGCAGCGGAATCCTCTGACGCGCTTCTGATTGCCCAGCAGATGATGGATAGCTGGCAAGCGGAACGACTCAATATCTTCACCATCAACATCGCAGAGTTTCCGCTCGTTCCAGGTCAGCAGACCTATACGCTGGGAGTCGGCGGGAATTTCAATACCGCGCGACCCGCCAAGATTGAGCGCATGAGCATCGTCTCGCTGCTCAATCCCGCTCAACCACTCGAACTCCCCCTTGAAATGCTTACCGACGCGGGCTGGCAGGCAATTCCGGTAAAACTCATCTCCTCGACGCTCCCGACACAGGTCTATGACGATGGCTCTTTTCCTCTCAGGAATCTGAGCTTCTGGCCGCTGCCTAGCATCGTGGACAACGTGCGGATTTATGGCTGGCAGGCGCTCAACACGTTCCCAGACCTCACGACGAACGTGACCTTCCCACCGGGCTATGCGAAAGCAATTCGTTATTCCCTGGCCGTGGATTTGGCTCCTGAGTTTGGAGTGGAGGTTCCGGCAGTCGTGGCGGCGCAAGCACAACTCTCTATCGCCAAGCTGAAGAGCATGAACGCGCCGCTCGTTGAATCACGTTTGCCGAGCGAACTGGTGGGGCCGCGGGGGATGATTTATAACTGGCTTTCCGATACCTGGATTACTCACTAAATGGCACGCTTCGACTTTTGCGGAGGCTCATACACCAGCCAAGCGGTGGCATTTGATTGCCAGCGCAGCGTGAACCTTTATCCAGAAATCAACGAATCAGGAGACGGCAAGAGCAAAATGGCGCTCTATCCTACGCCCGGCCTGAAACTTCTTACCACGCTTGAAGCCGCTCCTCGCGCTCAGCTTGAATTTAATGGCCGTCACTTCATTGTAGCGGGAACGAAGCTCTATGAAGGCATCGCCACACTGGATATTCATGGCTCTTTTGTCTCGCTTGCAATGAATGTCCTGAATCCCGCCACGCCCATCGTGAATGATTTTCTGCCAGCTTCGATGGCGGCGAACGAAACGCAACTTCTCATCGCTTCCGGCGGGTTCGTCTACGTCTATTACCTCGCCACAATGACGGATAGCGTTACGCTTCTGCCGGTTGCAGCGGGGACGTTCGTACAAGTCCCCATCAGCTCTTTTACGCTGCCTTCTGGCAATGCTCCGGTCATCCAAGTGGCGTTCTGCGATTCCTTTTTCCTTGCTCTTATCGCTAATTCACAGACGGTTTGCATTTCTGATGTCCTAGATGGACGAAATTGGGACCAGAACGGGCAAATCGTCGTCAGCGTCTACCCCGATAATATAGTGAGCATGATTGTAGACCACCGGGAAGTTTGGCTCCTCGGCAGAAAGAAATCCGTAGTCTATTTTTCAAGCGGTTCGCTCTCCGTTTTCGATGTGGCACCAGGCGGATACCTTGAACAAGGCTCCGGCTCGACGTTTGGCCCGGCACTTCTCGATAATTCCATGCTCTGGGTAGGCGGAGACGACCGTGGAAACGCGATGGCCTGGCGAGCGACGGGATATTCAGCCCAAAGAATCAGCACGCATGCGATTGAATTTGCCTGGCAGGGTTATCCAAAGATTTCTGATTGTGTGAGTTATTCCTATCAAGACCAGGGCCATGCTTTCTGGGTGATTTTCTTCCCTTCGGCCAACAATTTTCTGGGCGCAACGTGGATTTATGACACGGCAACAAGCCTTTGGCACGAGCGAGACTTTCTAAACACCACAACAGGAATCGCACAAGGGCATCCTAGTTGGAACCATGCTTTTGCCTTTGGCATTCACATTGTCGGAGATTGGGGAAGCGGGAAACTCTTCTGGCAGAGCATTAATTTCTTCGACAACAACGGAACGAATATCATCCGGCTGCGTAGAGCGCCGCATATCGCCAATGAAATGCAGTGGCAGCGATATTCTCAGCTGGAACTCGACATGGACGTAGGACAGGGATGGGCTTCGGACGATGCAACTCACGCCATGAACAACATCGTACAGACGCCAAAAGTCTTTATGCGCTTTTCGGATGACAGTGGTAAGACATGGAGCAATGCGCAATCGGCTTCTGTTGGTTTTCAAGGCCAGACCAAGCAGAGGGTGGTTTGGAGACGGTTGGGACGGTCGCGTGTCCGTACTTTTGAGATTACTTTCTCCGAAGCCACACCGTTTCGCATCGTGGATGCTTACGTAAGAGGTTCAAATCAGACAGCCAGTGAGAGACTGCCGCATATGTTGAGGAAATCGGCATGAGCACGCGCCCACTTCCGGTTCAGGATGTCAGCCAGCTTGGAATTTTCAGGACCAAACCTCTTGATGCTACGGAGCTGTTTGTTTGGCCGTGGGTGAAGTTTTTTCAGACATTGGAGCAATTCCGCATCAATGCCCCGCAGTTTTTCTTCACCGGTCACGCGAGCAGGACGAAACTCAATCCGCAAAACGTCAGTATTGGCACGCTTTTCTTCGAGACTGACAGGAACGTGCTTTATATCTCCAATGGCTCGACTTGGCAGTATGTGGCGGGAGTTTTTAGCGCGGTTCTGGCTGCGTTGCCTTCCGATTTGACCTCAACCGATGCGGGTTTTCTTGTGAACGTGACGGATTACAACCATCTTTTGCAATGGAGCGGTTCAAGTTGGGGCTGGGGGCCGGGAGATTTTGGCGGAGGCTTTACAGTGCCTTTCGTCAATCCACCGACATCCATGGGCTGGCACGCGGCGGATGGGAGCACGGTGAATCAGCTGCAGCCTAACGGCGGAATTTCTCCGGTAGTCGTTCCAAATACGGCGGGGAGTTATTTCCGGCAGTGACGACGATACACAAACTCGAAGCATCCGAGTACGACATTCTGGCGCATGTCGAAGATGGCACGCAGCCAGACCCGGCGAGCAGTATAGCTCTGGTGGCGGAGGATGAATGCTCTATCGTGGGAAGGATGCTTTTGATTTGCCCGGCGCACATTGAAGGAACGTGGGTACATGAGGATTACCGCAAAGGATTGACGGGCTACCGTTTGATGCGCAGGATGGAAGACGAGGCAAAAGGCATAGGCCTAAAGAAGATTTTTGCCTACGCAGAACATGGGGATGTGGAGAATTATCTGGAGCGGCTCGGATACAAACAGTGTAAAGTGACGGTGTGGGAAAAGGATTTATGCCAGTAATTGCACTTGGAGTCATGGGAGCGGTCGGAGCGGTAGCGGGGGCAGTAGGCTCCGCGAAAGCCGCTGGCGCGCAGGCTAAAGCTGCGGACAGTGCCGCCCAACTTCAGCATCAAGATGCAATGGCATCGCTGCAGTTCCAGAAAGACCAGTCTGCCCTTCAGCAGAAAAACGCAGCTCCGTGGTTGCAGGCAGGCGGAGCGGCGGAAACACAACTTTCTAAGCTCGTTAGTGGCGGCGGATTCCCTGATTGGACGGAACAATTTCAGGCTCCAACGGGAGCGACGGAGCAGAACGACCCCGGCTATCAATTCCGGCTGAATGAAGGAAACAAGGCTCTCCAGAATAGCGCAGCGGCCAGAGGCGGGCTTCTCTCAACCGGAACAGCAAAACAAATTGCCCAGTATTCGCAGGATTATGCCTCTAATGAGTACCAGAACGTCTACAATCGCGCGTACAACGAGTATTCGACGCGCTACAACCAGTTTGAGACAAACCAAGCTAATAAATTCAATAGGCTTTCTTCTCTCGCAGGTGGTGGACAGGTTGCCGCAAATCAATTGAACGCGAATCTTGGCCAGACGGGAAACACCGTGGCAAATATCTACGGCATGGAAGGCCAGCAGGTAGGTAATTCATTGATGGCGGCGGGCGCAGCAAGGGCTTCTGGTTATGCGGGTGTGGCAAACGCCATTACTGGCGGGACTAACAATATTTCGCAGCTCATGCTTTTAAAGAACATGGGAGTCATTGGCTAATGGGAAACTTTCCACTCGCGGCTCTGGCCGTCAAACAGCCTGAATCTCCTATCGAACAGTTGGGCGGGGTGATGCAGCTCAAGAATCTCGCTACAGCCGGAAAACTCCAGCAAGGGCAATTGCAGGAACAGCAAAACACTCTTCAGATGCAACAGATGCAGCTTGAAGACCAGAAGAAAATCAGGCAGGCGTTCGTTGATGCAAATGGTGACCTCGACCAGACGATTGATAAAGCGAGCAAGCAGGGCGTCAACCCGCAAACTCTTTTGCAGCTCAAGAACGCCAGCATTGAGCAGAAGACTAAACTCACACAGCTCGACAAAGACAAGCTGGCCAATCTCAAATCGCACAACGATATGGTAGGGGCCGCTGCGCAGGCAGTGCTTGGCGTTGCGCCGGAACTTCAGCCGCAAGCCTATGCCCTGAAAATGAAAGAACTGCAAAATCAAGGCGTTGTCTCCGCAGGAGAAGCGGCACAGCCTTTTGATTTGGACAATGTAAAAATGCATGCCGCTGCGGCGATGAGCACCAAAGACCAGATTGATACGGAACTCAAGAAGCGCGATACGGCGGCGGCGGAATTGAAGGCCCAGACAGAGGCCAAGAGGATGCAGGCCGAAATGCCGGGTGGAGCGCTCGAAGACCCAACGAAGGCGGAACTGCAATCTTTTTTGAAAGATACGCCGAAAGGATACAAATCTACTCCACTGGAATTTGCTCGCTGGAAATCGGAGCATGCACCGACAATGCTCTTGCAAGGTGGAATGGGAGGTGCGGCAGGCGACCCGATGGTGGATATGGTTGGGCAGGGCAGGGTTGACCTTGCGACAGCCACTTCGCGCATGCCTCCATCGGCAAAAGCGGCGTTCATGGCGGCAGTGAGCAAGAAATATCCTGAATACAGCCAAGCAACTTATGGTGTTGAAAAGAAGGTGCAAGAAAACTTCACTTCTGGTGATGCAGCCAAAAATCTCACGGCTTTCAATACCGCTATTGAGCACTCGAAGCAATTACAGGAAGCGGCCAGCAAGCTGGAGAACGGAGACTTGCGGCCCTACAACAAAGTGGCGAATGAGCTAGGTTTCCAGTTCGGCAGCGATAAGACAACAAACTTCAATGTCATCAAGTCGGCGCTATCGGGAGAAATCAGCAAAGTTTTCAAGGGCGGGCAGGCTACGGATGCGGAAATTAAGGAAGTGCAGACTCCATTCGATGCGGCCAACTCCCCTTCGCAACTCAAAGGAGCAATCGCAAACGCTATCCGTTTAATGAACTCGAAGCGTGATGCGCTCAAGCAGCAATATGAAGCAGGGCGGCAAGGCAAGCCAAATTTCGGAGAACAGGGCGGCATGAAGGTGGGGCAATCAGTGACTATCAAAGGCAAGACCATGAAAGTCACCGCCGTGCATCCAGATGGGAGCTTTGACGCAGAATGAGCACTGGCGCATTCACTCTCGCGGATGTTGACAAGCCGAAAGGGCAGTTTACTCAGGCTGATTTGGAGCAATCGGCTCCAAAAGAAGAACCGGGCATGCTCAAAAAGGCGTGGAACTGGATTAACACTCCGGTGGCCGACAAGCATTTGCCCGAAGGCATGAAGACCGCTGACATTGTTCGGGGTATGGCTTTTGAGAAATTATTTGGCGAGCCTTACATTCCCGGCTCAAACGATTTCGACACAAAAGCCAAGATGCACTTGGGCGATTCTCCGACGAAGGAAGCTCTTAAGACTTTCATCGCTGGCTCAGCAAAAGACACTTCTGACTTGGGAGCGGGGCAGACTTCCCCGCTCGGCATCGGTACGGCTATCGGCGGAGCGTTGACGAAGGCACCCGGCGCAATTGGAACGTTGGCACGGGTATTTACTGGTGGCGTTTCGGCGGCGACGACAGCGGCGGGAGCGAAAGACATCTATCAGGCAGGGACGGAGAATACCCCGGAAGCATGGAGACAGAGATTGCAGGGTGGCGCGGAAGTGGCCGGAGGGGCGGCTGGAGTCAAAGCTACAAAGCCAGTTTCCTCGCTCGCTGAAGTTGCGGGAAAAGTTCTGCCTGAATCAGTGCCAAAAACTCTCTATAAGAGCGCACTCAAGCCTTCCACGACTTTACCAGACTGGAAAGTGAACAACATTCTCAAGACGGGCATCGCAGAAGGGATTCCTGTCAGTGCATCGGGGCAGGAGAAACTAACTGGCCTGATAGAGTCAATCAATAACGACATTGCTTCGAAGATTAAAGCTGGAGCAGGCAAAGGCGTGACAGTGAAAAAGTTTGCCGTGGCTTCTCGGCTTGGCGATACAGCCGACACTTTCGCAAATCAGGTCACGCCTGCAAAAGATTTGGCCACAGTTGGAAAAATTGGCAATGAATTTCTCAAAGGACAGCCTAACGAGATTCCCGCCGATACTGCACAAGCAATGAAACAGGGAACCTATCAGCAAATCAGCAAATCCTACGGGAAACTCAGCTCGGCCAGCATTGAATCGCAAAAGGCACTGGCTCGCGGACTAAAAGAGGAGCTTGCAGCCCAGATTCCTGAAATTGGCGACCTCAACGCCCGCGAATCGCAGTTAATCGGACTTGACCAAGCTCTTGAACGGGCTGTTAATCGGATTGGAAACCATCAAATGATGGGAATTGGAACGCCGCTAGCTGCTTCTGGCGTGAAAGCGGCCACAGGAAGTACGGGACTCTCGGCGGCGGCTGGAGTTTTGAAAGCAATCGTGGATGACCCGATTATTAAATCCAAGCTAGCGATTGCAATGGGCAGAAAAGGCGTTCCGGTGGGACAGGCTAACGCCCGGCTCGCAAAGTATTCCGCGCTTCTCGGGAACGCCGCAAAGAATCTGCCTCCCGCTGGTCAAACCAGCGAACAAGGTGACGAACAATGAGATACGCGCCACAGCTTAAGAGGATTGCGGTCAACATAGGGCTTACGCTACTCCTCGTTTTTGGCTTTGTCCATAGCGCTAGTGGCCAAACAGCGGTTGCGCCCATCCCGGTACCAAAGTTCAGGAGTTTCACTGCTGGCGGGCTGCCAAACTCAGGTGGGTGCGTTTTCACATATATCACGGGCACTTCCACGCCCCTTCAAACTTTCACGGATTCGACGGGCACAACGCCAAATCAAAATCCGGTCATCTTGGATTCAAATGGTGAAGCGCAAATCTGGGTGCAAGCAGCGACCTACCGCGTTCAGGTCTGGGTGAACGGCGGCGTGACGGGCAATAACTGCGCTTCCGGTTCGCAACTCTATTCGATTGATGGTATCAGCGAAAAAGGTTTGCTCTCTACGGCCTCTCTTTCCGTTCTGCTTGCGCCTCCCGGTGCGGTTTTGCAAACCATTATCGGGCCGCTTGCCGCAAATCATTTTATCGGGCCAGTTTCCGCGATTGACCCTTCCGCCACGCTCAACACGGCAACGAACAAGCCCTTGCTCGTGACGACGAATCCGGCAAATCCCGGTCAGACTTATACGATTCCCGACCCATTGGCCAATGCCTCTTTCGTGATGTCGCCCAATGCCGGAGGCTTGAACGTTCTCGACTGCACACAAACTGGAATCACCTGCAAGAGAACAGCAACCTATAGCTTCATCGGCGGTCAGTGCAATAACGCCACGGCGGGGTTGGGCTTTGATTCTTTCGCCGCAAACGCACCAACACCTGTTTGCATCACCGGAACAAACACACAGAAGGGCGCTCTTGGACTTCCGGCTGCTTATACCCATGTCCAGCAGAACTCCGGCACAAATAGCGCGACAACTACCGTCACGACGACTTATCCAGCTGCCACGGTGGGCGGAAACGGCGACATGCTGGTGCTCTCTGTGGCCTTTAACGGCACCACGACTATCACCGGCTGCACGGACACCACGAATGCCTACTCTCAAGCAAAGCACATTACGAACGGCGCTTTGTCTCTTGATATTTGGGTATTTCATAATGCGACTACTAAGGCGGCTGGGACTACTCTGACCTGCACTTTCGCAGGTGCTGCAACCTCGGCTCTTAAGTGGCATGAATACGTCGCTCCCAGCTCGACATCAACCGACGTTTCGGCCTCTAGCAGCGGCACGAGCACGACAGCCAGTACGGGCACAACGGCTTCCACGGCACAGAATACGGAGCTTGTTTTCATAGCGGCGGGAGACCTTGCAGCGCCAACGCTCGTGACGAATGTTGGCGGCTACACCGACCATATAGTGCTGAACAATTCCACTACGGTACAGGTAGATGACGCTGGAATCATTCAGCAGGCAATTTCCACTCAACAGGGAACTTTCACACTGGGAAGTTCGCAGGCATGGGCGGCTGCTATCGTGACCTTCAAAGCTACGAATGCAGGCTCGGCTATCGCACAAAAGACCGTGGCGCTTCCGACCTTCTTTGATTCCACGAAGGCCATCAATGCCTCACTTAAGTGGACGGTTCCTCTCGCTCCGGTAGCAACTTCGAACGTGGTGCTGGGAGCGGCAATTGTCTGCACGGCAGACGGCTCAGCGGATGACCCTGCTTTTAACGCGGATACGACTTCTACGGCAACTGTTCCCACTTCCGCGGCCAATGTCACGGCAAACACAGCGCTCAATTCACTCGCGGCGGGAAGCTGCGCAGCAGGAAATACGCTTCATTACCAAATCAAGCGGCTCAGATACAATGCGAGCGATACTAACGAGAGTTTTGTGCAGATACTAGCTTCCAACCTGCAGATTGGCATAAATCAATAGATGAAACGGCTAATACTATTCCTGTTTTTCGCAAGTTCTGCTTATAGCCAGAGCCACGAAATTCTACGCCCCACGGTGGATTCCAGCAGTTCGATTACTACGCTAGGATGCTCCGGCTCGAATAATACTTCTTCTTCGATGGCAAATTCCCATGATACAGCGGGTTTATCGACCAGCAGTTCTATTCAGGCTACAGGTTCCATCAGCGTAACGCATTATGAAGTAAGGATTTTCAGCTCATGGGCCGCTCCGACAAGCGCCTATACTTCCCTGTCTTTGAATGTAAATACTGCCGGTGTTGAGACAAACAATACAGGCACGGATGGAGTGATGCAGGTTTCCTACTCAACGAACGGCGGTTCATCTTGGATAGGCATACGCACAGGTGGAGGATTTGGCGGGAATTGGTCGCAGATAACGGACAGCAAAACGCTTTCCACCGCACAGGACTTCACTAAACTGCAGGTAGCTATTTGCGTGCAAGGCTCGGCAGGCGGCGATACGAATGGCACAACGGATAAAGTCACTGCTTGGGACATCTGGACAGACGGAACTTTCACAGGCGGGGCTGTAGGAAGTGGAAGCTCGCAAGGCGTTCCAGCCATCCAGCCCATCATGGTCAGCGAGTTTGTGGATATTCGGAGGAAATATGCCAGTCACAACAGTTAATTCCGCAGCTGGAACCGTGCAAGTTAAATTAGGCAGTGGTGTCATTCGCAACATCGAAGGTGTTTCTGCCGGAACTTCTTACACGTTTCAAGCCAAAGACGGGCCTGATGCTGCTGGTGGTACGGTAACGCTTATCGGTGCGGCAGCTATCCCCGTCGTGGCTGGTGTGCGGTGGGTTGACCCTATCGCGCCCATTCCTTTCCGCAATGGTTTGCAGATTGTCGTTACCGGCACGCCCGGAGAACTTTTCGTGCAGTGGGATTGAGGAGAAAAATGAAGAAATTACTAGCCCTGTTGCTGTTCGCTTCACCTTGCATTGCACAGGCTCCGCTGAATCTTGAAACGACTGCCAATGGAATTACACAGAATTGGGCTGCCGGTGGAAACGTAACGCGTGGGCAAATCGTCAAGTTTTCTGGCAGTCAGGTTGTGGCTGTAGCGACTGCCGATACTTCCGGGGCGATTGGAGTCGCCATCACATCCGGTTCGCAAGGCCAGTCTGTCCTGATTTCGGTTATGGGCAGCCCTTTGATTCAGGTAGATGGCGCTTGTACGCAAGGGAATGCGATTTCCATTAGCCCAACGCTTGCCGGACAAGGTCACTGCGCAGCAACAGCGGCTGGCCAATCTATCGGCATAGCTCTTAATACGCTTAGCGCGGCGGGATTTGTCGGGGTGCAGTTAAGTCCGTTATCTTCGGCGGGAGCTGGCGTCACTTCTAACGTTCCAGTAACTTGCGCCTCTTCGATGACTTTTACGATGGCCGGAACCTTCGTTACGGACTTCTTTGTTAATCTAAATTGCAGTGTTACGAGCAGTGTCATGGCTGGAACACTCACCACTGGCATGGAGGCGGTTTTTACGCTTACGCAGGACAGTACCGGAAATAGGGCTTTCGCTTGGCCAGCTAACTTTCTGAATACTCCGCCTTTGAACAGCGTAGCTAATGGGACGACTGTTGCCACGTTCCAGTACTGTGGCATAGTAGGAAATGGCAACGCCTGCCCTGCAAACAGTTGGCAAAATACTGACGTTGGGCCAGCCGGAGCAGGACTCACGCAGGTAAGCTCTGTTCCTGCCACCTGCACACCCGGTGCAGGCTCTCCGCCTCTGCAATTATTCGTAGCACCGTTTAACATTATTCAATGCACGAACACAAACATCTACACGGGCGCAACGGCCTTCACCAGCTACATCGACCCTATCGTGCAATTCGGCATCATCCAAGATGCGAAATGGGTCACGGATGCGGTCTACAACTCAGCACAAACGACTTGTGGAGCGGGAACAGGCCTGCCTGCGGGAACGTGTATCACAATCTCTGCGACCGACCCGCCATTCGTCTGCCCCGGTGCATTCCCCTGTACTTCTGGTGGTGACGTAGGCAAGCAGGAATTTGGCACGAAGAACTGTATCGGCCCGAGCCCCGGTCAATGCAATAAAGCCGTGCCGAAAGGAACCATCGTAGAAGTCTGGGACGCAACTCATGCGCAGGTTTCCGTCGCAGCGAACGGCAATAGCGTTGGAACGATGAATAATTTTGCGTGGGGCAGTGCGGGAAATGGAGCCAAGCTCCAGACGATGGTGAATTTTCTGGCGAACAATCCCGGAACAGCAGTTGCTTTTCCTTGCGCCGGATTGGGGCCCAATCAAACCACGACAGGTGGTACTGGAGCACTCTGGATTGATTCGAATAACACGCAAGTAATGAGTGTTCCAGCGCGCGCCAATCCCATTGGTATCGTCGGCTGTCAGAATGGCGGGACGGTTTTCATTTGGTGCCCAGACCCCGGACCAGTTGGATTGTTCAATAATAATCTAAGTTATTTATTTGGGAATAATCCTTACCCTGGGACATTCGGCACGCAGGATTATTATGCCGATTTGATTTTCTGGGGTCTTGGAAATGACACAGGGACAAACGAACAACACAACCTTACAATATTCAACGGCCCAGCCATTCTAAAAAACGTTTGGGTCATCGGTGGTGCATGGAATGTCGTAAATACATTTGCAATTACTGGTATCACTTTTAACCACGTCACGGCGATAAATTCCGGTTCTTACGCCGGTGGAAATTTTCCTTGCGGTGTTGAGACAACTCCAAATTTCTTCCAGACAAAACTAACAGGCGTGACCTGCGGCGGAAGCAACTCGGTTGGTTTAACCATCAACGGGACAGTTGGCGGGAACGGTGCCTCGAATGCCGTTATTGAATCTTCTTACCTCTACGGAAACACCGCTGCGATTTACGGTGTTCTCTACAACTCAGCCGCCCCCGTCACGATGCAGGGCAATTACATCGGCGGCTTGTCCGACACCGGTTCTGGCATTCTGAACCTCATTGGTAATCAAATTGACCGTTTCATCTCCAACGCACCGTTTGCCCTGAGCAACACCGGAACAGGAATTATCAACGCGATGGGGAATAACTTTCTTCCGCAGAGCAACGCTTTTCTGAATCAATCGAGCGGAACGTTCAACGACCTTTGCGGAAATAGTGGCATGAATGCCCCGACAATTTCAGGCGGAACTCTTCTAGGGCCTTGCAGTAACTCTGGCGGAAACGCCTATGGAACGGTTACGAATTGCACGTCTAGCGCAGCGCCCGCCGTTTGCGGACAGGCGAAGCAGGGGAGCGTGGTAATTGCGGCGGCAGGAACAACTGTTACCGTCAATACCACGGGCGTGACAGCTAACAGTCAGATTTTGGTGACGGAAGATTCTTCTTTGGGTACCAAGCTCAGCGTTACCTGCAATACGACGACAGGCAGGACGTACACCGTCACAACCAGAACTGCGGCAACAAGTTTTGTGATTACGGCGAGCGCGGCTCCGGCGACAAACCCGGCTTGCCTGAGCTATACGATTGTGAATTGAGGAAACGATGGGCGGAATCTGGCAAGGCGCACCATTTACCGTAAGCGGAAGTCTTGGCGGCGGCGCATTGCTAGCTCTCGGAACTGCATCCATCACGGTCAGCGTGCCCGGTGCAAGAGTTGGGAATGGCGTTATTGTCGCGCCGAATACTTATCCCGGACTCGGCGTAGTCTGGCAGGCTTACGTTTCAGCTAACGACACGGTGACGATTGTGATTACGGCGCTTTCGGCTTTGACTCCAATAGCTTCAACTTACAACGTGTGGGTACTTCAATGAAAAACTTAGGCGCACTAGGAACACTCGGCTGTATCGCAGTTTTTTTTGTTTTAATTTTTACGGCTACGGCGCAATCGCCTACGACTACATCCACGACGTTCCTGATTCCGCCGCCGCCCGATGTTCTGACCTCGCAGGGCGCGGCAGGAGCGTCGCTCGTAGCCTATAAGACATGGGTGGAGAAGTCCTTTGCCACGCACGATGCCGCTATCGTCGCGCTGCAGGCTCAAGCTCCCGTTCCCGGCCCAGCTGGGCCGCAAGGCGTTCCCGGTAATCCTTCAAGCACCATCGGCATCCTCGTCTATCCATCGATGCTAGTCTACAACCCGCAAGCCGTCACTACGACTTCGCCGCCGCAATTCGTGATGGTGTCGAACCAGACGAGTGGGCCTCTACCGCTCACGGCTCCCGCTCTCTCCGGGCCGTTCCAGCTTGGCGGTGGCGGGAATTGCGGAAGTCTGGCTTCTCTACCCGCTGGCCAGAACTGCGTCTACGGCGTGCAGTTCAAGACGGGCAGTATTGGGGCAAAGGTCGGCTCGCTCACCATCAACGTAGGCGGCTTGCAACTAAGCGTGAATCTTGAAGGGATGGGGCAGTGAAGGAGATTCCAGCCGAATACGCGCTGACAGACCTAGAACGCAGATTGATGCACGCCCTGCAATGGCTTTTGATTCACGACGGCTACAATACGGTGGTAGACAGGCAGCGGGAAAAGCGGGTAAAGAAGATGCTTAAGAAAAAGGGGAGCAAATGACTGGAATCATCGCTTTCTTGCAGGCCCATCGTGCCTAAGGAATTTTTGCCAAAAGGGAAATTTGGGCGCTGGATGCCGCTGGCTTTATTTAGGCAAACAGGCCAAAACGATATAGGTTGGCGCATTCTGTGTGTCTGTGATTGCGGGACGGTAAAGGACGTTAATCGTTCTTCACTTACAAATGGCACAAGCACTCGCTGCAAGAAGTGCTCTATGACAGAAACACCGCATCGTCTCAGGCATGGCTCGGCAGGCAGTCCAATCTATGCGGTATGGGCCACAATGAAAGCAAGGTGCTCCAACCCGAATCACTCTACGTATGAATCTTACGGTGGAAGAGGAATTAAGGTCTGTGCCCGATGGAAAGTATTCGATAATTTCCTTGCCGACATGGGGGACCGTCCAGCAGGCACCTACAGCATCGAGCGCATGGATAATGACGGCAACTATGAACCGGGAAACTGTCGTTGGGCTACTGCAAAAGAACAAGCTAATAATCGGCGTAAACGGCGTTGGCAGAAGAGAACCATAAACGGAGGATAGGATGGCGGATGCAAACCTGGCTCTAACGACGGTGACGGCTAGCGGCATCACTGTGGCCGCTATCCAGTGGCTCAAAAACTCCAAATACTTTCCGTGGATTACAAAAGAGAAAATCGTTCTGCTGCGG
>Ga0247695_1000045_pt1 | contig 46954 bp, 61 predicted proteins | sample CNK36_metaG_FD_182739 | JGI IMG/M metagenome (GOLD analysis project Ga0247695, IMG submission 182739) | Soil microbial communities from Purdue University Martell Research Forest, Indiana, United States - CNK36 | ecosystem: Environmental > Terrestrial > Soil > Temperate forest > Bulk soil...
ATAACCTAGCAGCGGGAATGCAAGTCGGGGGAACTGGACGCTTCTAGCGTTCGGTGAATGCGGTGCGCTGGTCGCTTGTTGCTATAGCCCTTCTAGCAACAAGCGCCAGCGCATTTGCACATGATGGATATGAGAATCTACGCGATAGTCGCGGTAACTCATGCTGCAATGATGCAGACTGTCGTGCAGTACACGCACGTGTAGATAGCGAAGGCGATTGGGAAATATACGTGAAAGAACTCGACAAGTACGTGCGAGTTCCTTCACATGCAATTCTCAAAACGCGAATGTCCGATGAACGCTGTCATGCATGTTACAAGTTCATCAAAGGATACTCACTTGCATTCTACTGCTTCGTACCATGTGACGTGAAAATATAATGGACATCATCGACACTGTGAAGAATTCCACACTCGAATCATCGAGGATGAAGAAGATGCCGAGCAAAACTCCTGCACAAGCACGACTTATGGCTGCTGCTGCACATACTCCCGGTGGATATGGTGGAGTGTCGCAGAAAGTTGGGAGAGATTTCAACTCTGCGGATAAGGGTAGTAGTATGTTACACGATGCAATGAAGAATCGTGCACGTGTGCACAAGATGGGTAAGCATCAAGGTCCACCGGATGAAGCAACTGAATCGAATCGCGAGAAAGCACGTGAGAAGCGTCTAGGCATTCCGTAGGAGTTATCATGGATCAAGCACTACTCAGTCAGTTGATTAAGTCATACGGTGCTGCTGACACACCTGAGAACACGAATCGCATTCGTGAATTCTACGGCGCGAATCCAGATCAAGCGGAACGTCGCGTCATGGGAATGAAGGGTTCGCAAGGACAGCAAGGCGCTGGTGGACGTGATGATATTCTCAATGCAATGCTTGATAAGTACATTGCACCGCAAGTAGCGCAAGCTGTACAAGCGCCAGAAGTAAGTACTGGTAATGTGTACGAAGCTCCTACTGGTGGGGGTAAAGCTGCACCACTTGTAAAGACAGAAGGTGCAATGCCGACTCCATTAAATACTGGCCCGCTTCCTCCGCGTGACGCTACTGCCGCTGAGAAGGGTGGTTCTGGTTGGGAATGGTTGCTTGCTGCACTTGGCGCGCGTGCCGCTGCTGATCCGACTGTGCGAGCGTTGCCAACGCCTGAGCAACAGAAGATGCTTCCCGCTCCGCAAAGTTCTACGTCACGTATGATTGAGAACTACAATAAAGACAATCCCCGTCTCACGTATCAACCGAAGCTAGAGAATCAAGGTCCGGTAGAAGTACGTAATAGTCCCGAGCTAGAAGCAAAGGGACAAGCGAACGCTGAGAAGTATGCGCAATTAAAGAGTGAAGTGGATGCAGAGAATGCGTCTCGCGCAACTGCGGATGAAGCTGCGGCACTCAAGCTGCAAGAGCAAATGCGTACACAGAAACTACTAAAGGCCGCACGTGCAGCAACTGGAAGACGGTAATACCAAGTTAAAGCTGCCTGACGGTTCGTTGCTAATGGCTGATGGCACTGTCATCAAGCCACATCAAGCAACACAGACAGCGGTAACAATAGGACGTGAGATTCAAAGTGGTCGTGCTGCGGCGCGTACGTTGAAGCGTGTTCACCGTCAACTCGGTGATCTTCCAGAAGGCGACACAAAACAACTAAACGCGATTGCTGCGATTCTCATGTACACGGGAGTAGGACTCAGCGATGATGATATTGCTGTCACCTTGGGGACTACCTCCGATGTTGTGGGACGGATACGAGAGCTTGACGCTTATCGACAGTTATCAGAAATGTTCGATAGCGCCGTATTCGATGATGCCAAACGGACTGCGGCTCACATACTCGCCAACGCCAGTGCTAGTGCCGCTGACAGAATGGTTGGATTCATGGAGTCCCCCAACGAGCAAGTCGCATTAGTAGCAGCGCGGGAAGTTCTCAAGACGAACGGCATCTCCACAGAACACGCTACCGGAGAGAAGAAGAGCGGATTGAATATCAAGATCGTCCGCAAGGGTGAGAAGAAAGACGAGACTATTACTGTGGAGTTACAACATGCCTCCTGATCCATATATCAATTACACAGGAACGTCATCGTTCCCAATCAAAGCTGCGACGAAGATTCGTAAGACTGTTGAGAGTACGCCTCTCTTGACAGTGACCAATGCGTATAAACTCGTGTTCCCTGAGAACGCACTGCGTAAGGGATTCGCTATCGAGAGTGCTGTATCGAATACCACGAAAGTGTACGTTCGCTACGGCACAACCGGACCAGAATGGGAACTCTCTGGCGGCGGTAGCTTTGGCCGCGATGTTAAGACAGGTAGCGTATTCACAGGCGAGCTTTACATGAAGGGTGCTTCCGGTGGTGAAGCATTCATCGCAGAGGAATACTAGAATGAAGCGCATTACCGCACTATTACTCGCGCTACTGTATAGTACGGTTGCGCTCGCTCAAGGTCCAGTCAATCCGGGTGGTGGTGGTGCGGCAGGTGTAACTGCATCTGGTACGCCGTGGACGTTGGCAGGTACGAGTGGACAGACATACACACTTCCTACTGCAACATCCACGCTCGCGATACTTGGAGCGAATACGTACACAGGTACGCAGACATTTGCGGATGCTGGTACATGGAGTGCAACAGGCATTACACTTGGAGCGAATCTTAACTTCAATGGTACTAATGCCAATTCTATAGCGAATATTGCTTATAGTGGACAGCTTGTGGGAACGACATCACAAGCAAATGCTATAGCTGTTGGTCAAAACGGCACAACGACGCCTGCATTCAGAGTTGATGCTTCAACTGCTTCGCAAACAGGTGGATTAAAGATTACAGGTAGTGCATTGAATGGCACTGTTGCTGTAGCTGTTACTGACACATCAGGCAACACGAATCTAACAATCAATGCTCTTGGTACAGGCACGATTGGCATTGGTTCTGTATCTACTGGTGCTGTTACTATAACACCAAATGTCACGCATAGCGGGACGACTACGCTTGCAGGTGCGATTGCACAGACATCTGGCACTGCATTTTTTGCTTGCACAACGACAAACTCAAGTGACACGTTTACTTGCACAGCGTCTCCAGCAATCACAGCGTATACAACGAGTGCGATCTATCTAGTCAAGTTCAACGCTGCGAACACGACGACGACGCCGACTATCAATATGAACACGCTAGGCGCTAAGACGATTGTGAAGCGTGCGTCTACTGCACTCGCTGCATCTGACATCACAGCGAATGGATACTACTGGCTCATCTACAACGGAAGCACTATGCAGATCGTCAACCCAACAGTCAACTAGGAGTACGTCTTGAAGAACACACTATTCGTACTCGCGCTGCTCATTGCTCTTCCAGCATTTGCACAGCAGGAAGAGTCGAACGGCGTGAAGTATCTCATCAATCGCATCTCTCAACTTGAACAATTCGTGAAGCAACTCATCGACGTGAATGATCGACAGACAAAAGAAATCGAAGCACTGAAGAAGTACAAAGAAAACTCTTGGCTTCCATGACAATCAAGACGTTTGAGTTAAGTGAAGAAGACAATCCGTGGCAGCTTGGTTTCTTTGAATGTCGCGACGAGATTGCAGGATTCACAGGAGGATTCGGTAACGGCAAGACATCCGTGATGGGTGTTCTTGCTTGTTACATTGCAGAGAACTACGAAGGTGCTCGCGTACTCGTAGGTCGTGCAACACGTCCGAAGCTAGAAGATAGCACGAAACCAGAGATTATGAAATGGGTTCCAGAGGATAGTGTATCGCGTTGGCCGTCTGAGCGTTATAACAATATCGAATTCAAGCGCACGGACTCACGAATAGAATTCCGTCACGTACGACAAGAAGGCAAGGGGAAGGGAGAAGAGCAGAGTAATCTACTCTCCGCTACGTACGATGCAATCTTCATCGACCAGATGGACGACCCTGAATTTTCTTACAAAGATTTCGCTGATCTATTTGGTCGTCTTCGTGGTACTGCTAAATATATTGGCGATGATCCGTCTTTTCCGCGATATGGACCACAGTGGATGCGGTTCGGTGCAAATCCAACTCGCAACTGGCTCTACCGGGAAGTGTGTGGACCGTATTTTCTATATGAAAAGACCAAACTAATCACGCCGAAGTTGCTCACTGACCCTGAAACACGCAAGCCCATCATTCGCGTGTTCAATGCTCCAACAGAGGCGAACAAGAAACACACAGGAGAACGATTCTCAAAGCGTATGCAGATCGTGTTCCGCGGCGCTATGTACGATAGATACGTGAAAGCGAAGTGGGACGCATATGAGGGTCTTGTATATCCTGATTATAACGACACTGTTCATATGGTGGAGCATAGTGATCTTACTAAGTATATCAAAGCACAGCTTGCAAATGACGCTCTCGGCATTGTCGAAGGTTACGACTACGGCCAGATCGTTCCTTCATGCTACGGTCTCGCGTTTTACAACGATGTGGGCGACATTTTCCTCACGGATGGCTTCTATGAACCCAATGCGTTGGTTAAGAAGCAAGCGAAATGGATAAAAGAGATACGGAATGAGTGGCAAGTCATTCCGATTGAACCGATATTCGCTGATCCACAGCTATTCAGAAAGACGAATGCTCAAAAGGAGACAGTAGCAGAGAGCATCACGTCGATGTTCGAGACCGAAGGCATAGTAATGCAACGTGGTGCAAGTGATATTGCATCTGGCATTGAGAAGATGGGCACGTATCTCGCAATCGACGCGATGCACATGCATCCAGTTCATAAGACATATGGTGCGCCTCGCTTCTTTGTCTCATCCAAGCTCGACTGGTGGCACAACGAGATAGCTGACTACTACTGGAACAAGAATATAGCAGGCCAGAACGTAGACAAGCCAATGGATCGCAACGATCACGCTATGGATATGTCAAAGTACATGCTCACGAAGCGTAGTCGTGTTGTCGGTTCTATCCAACGCAAGCGCAGAATCATAGACCCACGTGTATTCAATTGGTCCGAAGTCGAAGATGATCGACGCGGGCATATTCTTCCGAGGCACATGTAATGGCACTTCCTCCACTGCCTACTGACCAGCAACAGACGCCGCCTACGAGTGTGGATGCGAGCGTGAATGAGTCAATTCGTCAAGTTGGCGGTGACTTGCCGCAGGAAGTTGTGAAAGCTCCGCGTCAAGAGATATACAAACTCGATCCGACTACGAAAGTACCTGTTTCTAAGTACGAAGGGAACACTTGGAAGGGTCGTCGTGACGCTGGACGCAAAGCTGTGTCTCATTTGATTGATGGATGGGAAGAAGCTGAGTACTACTACGACAACGCGCAGCAAAATCATCGCAAGCAGACACAAGGAAACAAGGCAGGCACGCGAAATTACGGCAAGGATCGCCGTGACTCGTTCTCCATGACAGAGAACATCGTGTACGCGACTGTCAATGCCGTCATTCCCAACGTGTACGCTAAGAATCCGTCAATCGAAGTGACAATGACGGACCCGAGTGCAGAGCAAATGGGACTTGCGCTCAAGCGTCTTGGAAATCGCATCATGGAGATGCGTGCTGCACCCGGAATCAACATGAAACCCAAGATGCGCAAGTGTATCATGCGCACTGAGGTTACAAATGAAGCGTGGGTACTTCTTGGTTGGACACGAAGAGAAGATTCCGCGGATGCTGCTCGCGAAGACATTAAAAGAATTGGCGAAGAGCTTGCGAAAGCAGAAGACCAGAAAGAAATTGAGCGTTTGGAAGGTGAGTTACTTGCGCTCGAAGAATCAATTGACTTGCTTGATCCTCCCGGCCCGTTTCTCAAAACGCTTAGGAGTGTAGACGTACTTGTTGACTCAGATGCGCTAGAAGATGACTTCTCTGATGCGAATTGGAAGATGGTCTGCGTCATGGAGAGTACTAAGTACTTGAATGCGCGGTATCGTCAACGAAAAGGCGATCCCAAGAATGGCGAATTCGTCTCCGCATACGAGGCATCTCATGTCGTCGATGCTTCGCAAGCAAATGCAAGTGCTTCTGCAACACAAGAGCAAATTGACAACTTCAAACTATTTGACAGTGGTAAAGATGATCCAAAGTCTTACGGATACAGTGACCGAGAATCGTACGAACGCGCTAAACGCACAGCAGTCTGGTACTGCTTCGACAAGGTTAAGAGACGGTTCTACATGTATTCGGAAAAAGACTGGACGTGGCCGATTTGGGTATTTGAAGACCCGTATCACTTCCCCGACTTCTACCCGCTAGAGCGTTTGCAGTGGCATCCGTCGCCCACGTCTCCACGTACGCGCGGTGAAGTGAGTCATTATCTCGACCAACAAGACGAAATCAACATCATCATTGATGAATTGAACCGTGCTCGTGTTGCAATGCGCGATAAGACGATCTTCAATTCACGTGTGTTGAGTACGAAGGACGTTGAGGACATCCTACTCAATCCGAATAAGAAATTCCAAGGTGTCGCTGTACCAGATGGACACAAGTTGACCGACCTCATCATGGGTCCGCCACAACCGAATCTGGAATTCAAACACTTGTGGGACAAAGAGCCAGCAAAGGCAGCGGTAAATATGCTGTCTGGACTTGGCGAAGCGATGCGTGGTGAGCAATTTAAGACGAACACCACGAACCAAGCAATTCAAGAATACTCGTCCGTCTCGAATACGCGTCTCGATGAAAAGCGCGACGCAGTTGAAGACTTCATTGGCGCTATCATGTGGAAGATTCTGTTCATGTGCTTGCAGTTCATGGAAGCGGATATGTTCAATGAATTGACAGGTGGACAGTTCCAAGACATGCAATGGCAACAGATGCAGCCACAGGACATTCGACACAAGGTGCAATGCCGTGTGGAAGGTGGCAGCACACAGAAGCCAACGAGTGCGGTGAAGAAGCAAGAAGCACTCCAGATGGGACAGATTCTCGGACAGTTCGTGCAATCGTCTCCTGTCGCGTTGCTTCTTGTACTCAAGATATTCCAGCGTTCATTCGATGGCTTCACTGTGAGTAGTGAGGAAATCGGAATGATTATGCAGAGTATTCAAGGAAGCCTGCAACAGCAGCAAGCAGAAACACAGAATGCGCAGGCTGGAGCACAGGGACAACAAGACGACGCGAAAGAAGAAGCAGCCGTGAAAGAGATGGTTGCGAAAGGAATGCCCGAAGCAGAAGCGCGCAAGAGAGTACAGCAGGCACAAGCTGCTGCACAGTCACAAGGACCGCAGAGCACACACTAGGAGTTAGAACATGGTCGAGAACGATGTAATTGAGAATGAAGAGACACAACAGAATGATGTTCAGCAAATCGAACAGTTTTCCACAGGTGATAAGAAGTGGGACGACATCATTGATCGTGCGGCTGATCTAGGTACAGGTGATGATAAAGGACAGAAACAGCAGACGCAACAGACCACCACCGGAAAGACAACTGACAGTACGCAGCAAGACGGTGCAAAGCAGCAAGTCGATCCGAAAACCGGAAAGGCTCCCGTTGCTGGCGACGGACAGAGCACTACTGAAAATCAAACAGTTCAACCGACTCGTACGTCTGCGAGAAAGTTCGGAAATCTATTCCAATCCGACACAAACGGAAACATCTACGACGCGAACGGCGCGCTGATTGCACGTCAAGGTGGACAGCGTGCGATCTTCCATCGTCTCTGGCCGACTATCGAAGCACAGTCGCGTGAACTAGGCGGACTTCGTTCGCGTATTGAGAATTACGAAAGCGCAAACGCACTCGCGAAGAAAGAAGGACTCACACTAGACGAACACGGCGCTGCATTGCAGATGTTCGTGCAATGGAAGCGTGATCCTGTAAAAACGATGAATACCCTCTTGACCCTTGCCGAGCAAGCTGGTAAAGATGTATCGTCAATCCGACAGGCACAGGGACTAAGCGCAGCCGACCTTCGCAGCACCGTGCAAGAGATTGTCGGAGAGGCAATCAAGCCGTTCTCATTCCTAACAGAACAGCAACGCGTTAATCAAGAAGAACAACAGCTACACGACGAAGTTACAAATGAATACAATGCGTTCATGGAAGATTTCCCGGACGCGCGTGTACACGAAGATTCAATCGCGAATGTCATGCGTGACAAGGGATTGTCTCATCGTGAATCGTACTTTGCAGTACGCGCTTTCGCGGCAGAGCGTGGACTCGATTGGACTAAGCCGCTCGCTCCGCAGTTGGCTGGAAACGGTCAGCAACGGAACGGACCTTCCGGTGTTGGAAATAACCGTCGTCCACTGCCATCTATGAATGGTAGAAATCGCAGCGAAACAACTCACGTCGCGGAAGGCGTGAACGATCAAGCAAACGCTGAAGATTCTTGGGATTTGATTGCTCGTCGCGCAATGGCAAAGCACGGCATTCAAGTGTGACGTTATTTCATTCAACAACCGGAGTAAGCAATGCTTAGTACATATGCTTCCGGCACTCTCGATACAGTCATCCACTCGATGCTGGACGGAAGTCGCCGCAAGCTCATCATGGCAGCGATCAAGTCGAATGCTCTTGTAGCATTCGCATTCGCTTCCGAGCGTGTTGAGACTGAGACGGGTGCGAATATCACCAATCCTCTCATCGTCGGCCGCAATAGCAACATCACTTCCACTCAGTACTACGCACCGATTCCCGTCGCTCAGACGAACGAACTCGATACGGTTCGCTTCGGTTGGTCGCGTGTTGTCGGTACGTACATCGTCTCCGAGCAGGAAGAGGATGAGAACCAAGGACCGGAAGCGATTCTCAAGATCGCGAAGGTAAAGATGCAAGTGTTGGAGGAATCCATCACTGAGCGTTTCTCGACTTGGCTCTACGCGACTGGAAGCGGTCTCGACCCGAATGGTCTGGGAAATCTCATTCCCGACGATCCAACTACTGGCAGCATCGGCGGCATCTCGCGTGTGTCGCAGAACCAGTGGCGCACGTCCGCGTATCAGTTCTCTGGTAACTTGGACGCGAGCAACATTGAAGAGGCGTTCGACGACATTCTTCTCGACTTGACGCTCAAGGGCGAAAAGCCGGACGTGATCGTTGTCGGTCGCAATATCTACCGTCTGTACCGTCAGGCTTGCCGTGATCGCACTATGATTACGCTGTCCGAGACGAAGATGGGCGGCAAGATGTTCGATCTTGGCTTCGGTGGTTGTTCTCACAACAACATCCCGATGGTGTACGATGAGGATTGCGGTGTGAACCGTGCTTACTTCATCAACTCCAAGTATCTCCGTCTGCACATGTTGAAAGGCGTCAACATGCGCGTCAAGAAGCTCAACTCACCGTGGAACATGGATGCTTCCGGTTCGCGTGTCCAGTGGCAGGGTCAGTTCTGCATCTGGAAGGCGTATCGTACGCACGGTCTTGTTCGTAACGGAACAACGGGGTAACGCATGGGAATGAGAATGGACTATGAGGTACGTATTCTTCCAGAAGACTACGTAACTCATAGACTCGAATACGCATTCGAGGATGATCCGAAGCAACGCAAGGATCGTTACGGTAATCCACGACAGAAGATGGTCACGAAGCAAGTTGAAGAACGTGGCGGCGTGCTCATCATCGTGCGTGGAAAGCCCGGTCACAGTATTCGTCTGACATCGTTGGATCAGGCGCTTGACCTAAAGTTGATTGATACAGACACGTTCAATCGACTGACAGAGCATAAGGACGGATTGCTTGCAATGCGTCCTCGTCTCATCGACACAGGAACAGGTGAGGAAGTGAATGAGCAGGGCATTCCCCTGAACATTGCTAACGAGCTTGCGAATGGTACTACAATGCCGAGTGGCGCTCCACGGAATGCACGCGGCAATGTGGACACTGACGTAGACGTGAATACGACTGGTGATGAAGACATCGCTGGTAATGATCTTCCTGTCATGGAAGGCCATGAGCACGTCTCAAAGACAATTGATAAGCTGGAGTAACCTGTAAATGTCTAATTCACTCTCTCGCCCATATGCGGATTACTTTCCGTTTGGCGTAAGCCTTCGTGTTCCCGGTATGCAGTATGCGGCGGATATTTCTCTGTCCGGTCCGTACTGTGCAAAGTGGTCTGCACCGCTCGCGTTGAGTGCGAACGGTCTGCTTGCCGCTGGTCAGATGGTGAACGGTTCCGCGTTTAGCGTTACCACATTCACTGCTGGCGTCGGTACTGCAACTGCAATTGGTAACAACGGACTTGTGCCAATTGACAGTCTCACGATTCGTTCGCATTGGGGCCGTAATATTACTGCGGTTGCTTCTGCTGCGAACGCGCGCACGTTGACTGTGACTGGCTATGACTATCTTGGAAGCAAGATGGTTGAAGCGTTGACCATGAACGGCACTACTACTGTGCAGGGTCTGAAAGCATTCGCGTGGATCGAATCGCTCGCTCTCTCGTCCGACACTGACGTTACGACTGTCAACGTCGGATGGGGCAATAAGTTCGGACTCCCGTACAAGGGTGTCACGATGCAAACTGAAATCAAGAACGAAGCGGTTGCTGCCAACGCTGGCACGTTCACTGCGGGTCTTCTTGATGCGACGACTGAGACAAGCACGAACGCGGATTGCCGTGGTACGTACTTGCCTGCTACCGTCATTCCCGACGGCACGAACGTGTTTGAGATTTGGTACATTCCAAATCGTACGAATCTTCACGGTCAAGCTCGCCCGACGAGCTAACCAGTGTGAGAGGCGCCGCGGTGGTCTTGTGTGTTCTCCCACCGCGGCGTTTTCTTATGGAGTTGTGAATGGCAGACAGTACAGTTGGTGATGCAATTCGCGATGTAGCGCGTTTCATGGGCATGGTGAATGGTCAGAATATGACCCCATACTCAGACGACGCTGCAATCATGTTTCTCAAACGCGCACACAATATGATTAAGGAGTCGTCAGAGAACGATGAAATGGTTCTCTGGCGCATTCGCACGCTCGACGGCACGACAGGCAAGATCACAGAATTGATTACGGATACAGAAGACTGGAAGGACATCTTCCGCATATATCACGAATCCATGCAAACGCCTATGACGAAGTTGAGCAGTTATGCGAATCCCCTTACTTCTACCTTGCTATTTGGGTATCGTGGCCTTGATCCTGCTAGTGATGCTGGTGGAGCACCGGGGCGTGGTCGGTATCTAGTACAGTTCTATCCTGAGACGTTGCAAGGACGCGTGCTCTTTCACATTCACCGTCGCATTGATTGGACGAATCGTGAAGAAATTCTGCCAATTGACTATGATTGGCATGTGTATGAGGCAGCGCACATGTGGGCGTGTCAGGACGGCACGAATCCCATTCAAATCGACAATCTCAATAAGTTAAAGACTGAACGCAAAGCACAGATCATGGCGAAGGAGAATTCACGTCCCACTACTTCACAGCCGAATCAACTAATGCCGAATGATTGGTGGGAGGCAGACGCGCCGTATGCTTAATGTCAATATCCTAAAAGAAGCAACGTCGCGTGACTTCTCTGGTGGATTGAACGTAGCTGATACGGAACTCAATCTATCGAGCAAATACGCGCGTGCGTTGGATAACCTTCTTGTAGGACTTGATGGTTCGTTGCAGTTGCGACAAGGCACGAAGTGGTTTGCTTCACTTAATGCGTTGACCGACTACTCCATTGTGAATATGGAGTATTTCCTCACGAAGCTCGTTGCAGTTGACGAGATTGGACAAGTATTCACGATTGATGGTACTGGTGTTGCTACTCGTATTTGGGATGCGGCGATTGCAGCAGCGACGAGAGTAGGACTTACAATTTGGAGTCCCACACAACAATGTCTATTCGTTGAGTTCAATGGTTCGTTGATTATCACGAATGGAGTGGATAAGCCTCTAACTGTTTCGTCGTCGTACGTTGTAGACTATCTCGCTGATCTTGGCACTGGTAGCAATATCAATGTGCCCATCGCACTACTCTGTGAAAAGTTCTCGCAGCATGTGATCTTCGCATCTGGCTCCATGCTCTACGTGAGTGAGAAAAACGCAGGAGGCACATGGCTCGGCGATCCCGGAGTACAGTTCGCAAACAACTTCGATATGAAGACGTATGTTACTAAGGGAAATACCACAATCGTTGGCCTTGCAATCTTCAAAGGCTATCTACTCGTTCGCTTCCAAGAATGCATCATTCCTGTGCAGCTTGTGGAGACTGTTGGTACACCTAACACTCTTACTCTGTCTGTATCACCTGATAGTATCATTCAGAACTACGGAGCAGTGTCACACAGGACGCAGCAAGACATTGGAGACATGGCTCTCTCGTGTGACATCGTGGGTGTTGCCTCGGTAGAGTTGTCCAAGTTTACTCGCGTCCTCTCACCAGATCGTCCGTCACGTTTGATTGATCCACTTCTACAAAAGGCTATCAACGCACTTCCATCCAGCACACTCAATACAGACGCATTCAGTGTGTACGATCGTCGTATGTCAATGTACATGTTGTTTTTGCCAGATGCGAAGAAGCCGTATCAGCTGAATTCTACTGGCTACTGTTACCGCTACGTGGATCGTCTCAACGTTGAGTCATGGTCACGGTTCGTTGGTTGGAATTGGCATTGTGGTGTTCGCTCTAGTGAAGGTAATGTCTTCTTCACACGCGAGAATAGTAGCGACATCTTTCTACTCGGTAATGAACAGACAAACCCACTGAACGCTGATTTCGTAGGCGAGCAGGAGACTTTCACAGATGGTACTGACTTCACAGACGACACTGGATTCTCTCCGGTTGTCGATGTGAACGATAGTGGACTTCCTATCAAATGGGCGTGGGAACTTCCGTGGAGTGATTTGAAGCATCGCGCAATGGCGAAGACGCTTCGTTACATGATGATGGATACAGAAGGTTCAGCGATATTCAATATCAAAGTGTTCGTGGATAACTACTACATTCAAGCGAATAGCGGTGAGGAATTCGACGACGAGACGCTGTTCGATGATGATACTGGATTCGATCCATTCGCTGATCCACCATTCATAGAAGCACTATCAATTGACATGGTAGGACGTGATCGTGGTGGATTCGGACTAGACGCATACGGCGATCTCTACGGTGGTGGCAATAACACAGGAACACAACTCGTTACAGAGGCTCCAACGAAAGGCAAGATTGTGAAGATTCGCTTTGAAGGCGAGTCACTTGAAGCACTTCGCTTCGTCGCAATCACGTTGCTGTATCAAATGGGCACTGTTCGTAGCTTTGGAGTTTAATAATCGTGACAAGCCAAGTTGATCCCACAGTAATTCCAGATGATCGCAAGGTTCGTAAGGCTGACTTGCGTGAGCAGTTGGAAATCATCGCGCAAGAACTTACAGAGTTGGAAGATGCTGTATCTATTCCACGGCAATCTGCGTTCAATTTTGAAGATGATCCACAAGCTATTCCTCCGCCAGCTAGTCTTACAGGATTGGACGGAAGCGGCATTCTCGTAACTGCTACTGGATCAAGTATTGCACGCACGCTTGCAGCTAGATTTGCTCAAGTATATGATGTTCAAGATTATCCAATTCCATTCAACGGTGTGACGGATTCGACAGCAGCACTACAGAGTTTGATTAACGCTGTACCGAATGGCAGCATTATCAACTTCTCGAATCCGAATGCGATATATGTACTGACATCTACACTCACGATGACAGACAAGCGCAACGTGTGGCTTGTCTCTGGTCTTGATCCTCGCAACTTTGGACAGACACCTTCATTTTTATGGAATGGCGGCAATCACGGTGTCATGGTTGACATGGTGCGCTGTCAGAATTGCCATATTGAAGGGTTCACTTGGAATACAACGGGTGGCGTGACTGTCGATACTGTTTTTAACATTGATGGATATGCACCGGGCAACATCTCGACACAGAATGTCATTCGCTATAATGCGATCAATCTTTCCAACCAAACCAATTCTGCTACGAAAGCCATTGCGATTTCTGCTACGGCAGTTAATAACTGCGAGAACATAGATATTTGGGACAATTTAATCGTTCTATCTCCTTCGCTTCGTCCACTAACCGCTGGCATTGGCATTTGGGTAAGTACAAGTTCTAATGCAAAGCATCATCGCGTTTATAGAAATGCTATTACTCAAGGGACTATTGGTATTCAAGTCAATAACGGTTCCGTTGACATCCAACATCTAGGTGGTGGATACAACGCAACTGATATTGAAATACTCGGAGCTTCTGAACCAATCTATATCCGTCAAATCGACACTGAAGGTAGTGGTGTATCAGTACACTTCATTCCAAGTAATCAATGCTTGACGCTTGATGATTGCCGTTTTGCTAATGGTGATCAAACGAATGCTGGTGGTTTCATTAAAGTTACCGGCCTTGTTACGATTCGCAATTGTAGCTTTGAAGCGCGTCCTCCTGTTGGCGGCACGTTGATTGAATTCAATGGAACTGGCGCTCTTGGACTAACGATTCATGATTGTATCTTCCAAGCCAACACGACGTATGCTGAATCAGGATTACAAGCGTATGTAGCGTTCCTCGACGCGAATTCAACTATCGGCGCCTTATTCGCTTGGAATCTACAAAAAATCGTTGGTATGCCGTCGCGTTATGCGATGGAATTCGCTGGTACACTTGATCCAGTAACAAATGATCCTACAGGCCATTACTTTGGTACATCTGTTAGATTTAGACCGCGCACATACAACCAAATCATGTTGGGCGGTGCAATTCCTACTGCTGGTGCATTTGCGTGTTTCAGTGACGCAACTGTAAACACACATGGCGCTGTAATCTCAAGTGGCGGCGGCACGAATACCGTACTTGGTTTTTTCGATGGAAGTTTCTGGACCGTATGTGGAAGGCCCGCACTTCAAGTTCCACGCACTGTTACAAGTGCTACTTACACGGTCGTTGCTTCAGATGATGTGTTGATTTTTAACCACGCGGGAACTGTCACAGTAACATTCCCAGCTGCAAACGCAAATCCTGGTAGAAAGATTCGCTTGAAGACGATCACAGCAAATACAGTGGTATCTGTTGCTACCGATGTTGTAGCACTCGATGGTACTGGTCCTGCATTCGCGATTCTAGCTGCTACAGCGGGTAAGTGGTGTGATCTTGAAGCGAATGGAACCAATTGGGAAATCATGGCGAGTAACTAAACATGGCAAGTCAAATTGATCCAGACGTTTTCCCAGACAACATAAAAGTAGACAAAGCTGATCTACGTGAGCAGTTCACGATTGCTGCTGCGGAAATCACTACGCTACAAAACACTACACGAGTGCCAAGGCAACTCGCGTATGACGATTCAAACTTTGACACGGTGTAGGAGCAAAACATGAGTGACAAGATTGGCGTGCTTGGTGAAGCTGCAACAACGACGGTAGGTACGACTACTGTTTACACCGTGCCAACGGGGAAGGCAGCGAAAGGTAAGTTGATGTTCATCCTGCAAGGTAATGCAGGTGGCGGCAGCATCATCGAATTCTTCGTGAATGGTATGAGTATTGCGAAGATCGCTGCAATGACAGCGAGCTTCTACGCATTCAGCGTCAAGAGTGCAGGACTTCGCGCAGCAGAACAAGCAGCACAGCCTACAGGTATTGGCACGGCGCTCACGGTTGCTCCCGCTGATCCTATCTACTTCCTCAGTGCAGGTGATACGGTACAGTACGCTACGTCTGGCGCAGCGCTCATTGCTGCGAACGTGCAATTCGTGGGTACTGAAATCGACGTGTAGTAGGAGTACGTTGTGAGCGATCCAGCACCAACACCGAATATCCATCTCCAGCCCATTAACGCGAATAGGCGTACATGGGCGGAGATTATGAATGACAACTTGATACTGATTGATGCAGTCATCGGTACGTACTTTGTTGTTCAGAATTTGCAAGGTGCTTGGCAGAATAGCACAACGTACGCGGTGGGTGATTCTGTAGTTGATGAGACTACAGCTGCGGTGTTTCAATGTCAAGTGCCGCATGTAAGTGCTGCACTTCCTACTACGTTCTTGGAAGATCGCATTGCAAATCCGTCGTACTGGACAGTGTACTCTAGTCCAGCACGTGCCCGCGGTGCATGGTTGCCGAATACGAACTATGCGCTTAATGATTTCGTAGTGAATGGGTCACAGTATGCAGTAGCAACGGAGACACATACTTCAAGTAGTAGCTTCGCGAATGATCTTGCTGCTGGTAAGTGGTCTGTGCTTGTTGATTTGTCTCTTGTTGGATCGCAAGTACTTCCTGTTCCCGGTGGTGCGACAGATGCACGTAAGATTGTAGCTGTTACGAGTAGTGGTTCTGGATATACGATCTACTCGCAGGCTGATTCACTTTCTTTGTTGCTTGGCGCTACGTCTATCGGTACTGCTGTATTGCAAGCTGCTAATCAAAGTGCCGCTCTTGCAGCAATTGGAGCTCAAGCTTCTGGTAGTTATCAAACTGCTAACGCGAACCTCACAACGCTTGCAGCCGTTACGCCTGGTGTGTATGGACTTGTGCTTCTCTCGATGCCTGCTGTTGGTTCATTACAATTGTCACTTGGACTTGGTACTGCCGCGTATATGACGGGGCCGGTAGGCACGATTGTCGGCACGACTGACGCACAAGCATTGACGAATAAGAGTACGACTACACCGGCACAAGACGATAATAGCACGAAACTTGCTACGACTGCATATGTTGACCGTGTTGCTGTTCAGCAGATTGTGCGTACAGAGGTAACAGCGCTTGTATCTCATTCAGGCGTTACGCCATTCGATAATACCAAGCCGCAGTTTAGTGAAGGCAGTCAGTACGGTTTGGCTGTTACAATAACGCCGAAGAGCGCGACAAGCAGGCTAAAGGTAAGAAGTCGTATCAACTTCGGTACAGCAGCAGGTGGTCTCACAGGCGTCACTGCACACATTCACCGAGATAGTGCTGCTGATGCATTAAAAGCTGTAGGCGTCATCATGGGTACGGGACCAACCCAGCTTGAAGTAGAATGTGAAGTTGTATCTGGTGCCGCAGTAGCAACTACGTTTGAGTTGATACTTGGAGATAGTACAGCTGAAGCCATTTACCTCAACGGTTCCGCTGCTGCACAGCTATACGGTGGTGTGAGTGAGTCCTTCATCGAAGTGATGGAGTATGGTCCATGAGTGATGAGAAATTTCGATTTACTTCACAAATTACAACTGGGAATGTAATCACGTTCTGCACAATACTCGTCATGGTCGCCGTACAGTGGGGTTCCACTGGCGTGCGTATGGCGAACGCGGAAGAGCGCATCTCGAAGGTGGAGAAAGATCAACACGAATTGAATGTGCAAGTTCAATCCGTGAAGGAACGTGTAATCATCATTGATGAACGTCAGCAACAGCAGATAAAGCAACAAGAGGAAATACGCAAGATTCTCGATCAGATCAACAACAAGATACAGAAGCCGTAACACACGGAGAACACATGTTTCCACTTCTACTAGGCGTACTTAGCCCGATACTACAACAAGTTGTTAACAAGTTTTTCCCTGATCCTACAAAGCAGCAAGAATTCATGCTCGCATTCATGACGCAATTGCAGAGTGCGGACTTGGGACAACTTGAGATTAACAAAGCAGAAGCTGCCAGCGATGGGAATTTCAAAGGTGGATGGCGTCCTGCTATTGGTTGGGTGTGTGCTGGTGCTCTATTTTACCAGTACATTTTCATCCCCTTGGGTGGATATTTGTCTTCGTTTGTTGGTGAGCGTTATGTCACTGCTATTCTGAATGCTCCGAAGCTCGATAACATGCTTTGGGAGTTGTTGTTCGGAATGCTCGGTATGGGTGCGTTGCGTTCATTCGATAAGTTCAAAGGATTGACCAAATGAGTGACAGCGGTACTCCTGCACATTGGCCGTTCGTGATGTTCGATCCGCCGTCATTCAAAGTGCCACAGCGGAAAGTCACAAGAGTATTCCTACACTGTAGCGCTTGGGATGGCAAGGTAATCGGACAACAACTAGCGGAGACAATCAATGCTTGGCATCTTGCTAATGGTTGGCGCGGTGTTGGTTATCATTTTCTCGTGGACAATGTTGGAGGTATTTGTACAGGGCGTCCACTAGAAGAACAACCTGCGGCACAACTCGGACCAGATCAACGCGGTAATATCGCGACGATTGCGATAATGACGAATGGATTGTGGGACTTTCAGGAAGCTGCGCTTGCAAGCACGTACATGCTATGCAAGGCGATTGATGATGCATACAAACTCGCGAATACACCTGTGACGTTCCACGGTCACTGTGAAATTGATCCAAAGCCGTGTCCTGTGTACGACTATCAGGCATTGCTTGGACTTGTAGATGGGAAATTGAATGGCTGCACGCCCCACACGGCAGCCGATGTAGCGACGCTTGCAAGAGAGAAAGCTGCCGCACAATGGCACCATACATAGTCCGTGATGCTCACGGCTATGAAGTAGACAAGCTCGCTGCAATTGCGGGGCGTGTGTTAGGAGAAGCCCCAACCTACACACGCCTCGCATTCAATCACGAGAAGACTGCGAACTTACTAGCCGGAGCAATACTGAAACAAAAGGGTTGGTTCATTCGTGTGATCGCGGTGTCGGACACGGATGAGCCTGTAGGTGGAATTACAGCTGTATGTGAAGAGACAGCATTTGGACCTGATAAGATTGCATACGATCTGATAATGATAGTTGAAAAAGAACATCGCGGTAGATGTACACGTGCATTCATACAGTGCATCGAGGACTATCGCACATGGGCTTTGAATGAAGGTGCGAAGATTATCAAACTCGGCGTGTCGAGTGGCATCAAGATTGATAGCGTGTCGAATATACTAGAAAGACTTGGCTTCGTGCGTATTGGTTCTATGCACGCGCATTTGACAGGAGTGTAATATGAGTGGTGGCGGTGGCGGTGGGAGTGCTCCTCCCCCACAAGATAACAGCATTCAGCTGGAGATGATGCGTGAAGCAGCGGCACAACGCGAGCAGGATCGTCAAGATGCATTGAAAGCGCAGGCTCGAACTGACTTTCAGAACAACCTGTCCACCGCTGTCACTGGTGCGCATAACACTGGACGTGATTATTTCGCATCTCGTGGACTATCACCTGACACGTATTCAAGTCTCATTGACAGCATCGTGAATGATACACGCGTGAAGGTACCTGATCTAGATGCGAATCCTGCTGCGTACTTCAACAGTGATGCATTCGCTACTGGACTCGATAACGCTCAGAATGTGAAGCGTGCGAACTATACTGGACAAGTGAATAGTCGCTTTGCGCCGGGATTTGATCGCACTCTTATTCCAGACAATGCTGGCGATAGCATCGTAAATAGCATCCTCGGTAATCAGACACAGCAAGCACAGCAACAGCTAGACTTCAATCGCAAGCGTGGATTGTTGAATGACGCTGGATACGCTACGGCTCAGAATGAGCTTGGCGCGCAGGGGAATGCTGCACGCTCTACGTTGTCGAATATCGAGAGTAGTATCATCGGCAAGGATCGCCAGGATTTGAATAATATCCGTGGCGATGCAGGTACGGCAGCAAGTCAGTTCCAATTCGGTATGCCTGAATTCAGCGTCGATCCGTACTACAAGCAAGCACAGGATAAGGCGACGAGTGATATAGGTAATCTTGAAGGCAGTATTCGTAGCGCACTTGGAAGCACGAATCTCTTTGATGTACCGACGCTACTACAGAAAGCTGGTACAGCGCAAGGACCAATTAATTTGACTACGAATACTCCCGCCGATACGTCACTTCCATTCACTCCGAAGAAGACGAATACAAATCGTGGACTCGGTAGTACTGGTACATTCTAATGAATGAAGTCACATCATATAAGGTGCTGCCTGCACTTCAACCAGAAGCACTTGAACGTGTGCGAGACGTGGAAGATCGCATGTTCAAGCTGCCACAGGAACATGTGTTCACGGAGCATGTACTACATGGTGGCTTGTACTCACGCACGTGCATGATGAAGCCACATCAAATGCTAACTGGCGTGTTGATGAAAGTGCCTACTCTTGTGATCGTAGCTGGACATTGCATGATTCACACGGGCATGGATCACATCACTGTGGAAGGGTATCGTGTATTCCCTGCGATGGCTGGACGGAAGCAGTTATTCGCATCGCTGGCTCACACGTTTATTACGATGGTCTACGCTACGAAAGCAAAGACAGTTGAAGAAGCGGAACACGAATTCACAGATGAGTTTCATCTACTTGCATCTCATCGAGACACAAATCACAATCACGTTGTGATTACTGGAGTGTAGTATGTCAGCAATTGCAGCAATGATCGGTGCAGGTGGTGCCGTCGCAGCGGGTGGCTTGAATCTACTTGCGCAGAGTCAGAAGAGTGGACAAGATCAAGGCGCGCTGCAAGTCGCAATGCAACAGTACATGTTGCAGAAGAAAGCACTTGAGCAACAGTACGAGTTGCAGACTGCTGGACAGACAGACGCACGCGGCAATCAAGTACGCTACGTACCGGGACGTGGATGGGTCACTGACCTTACGCCGCAATCTCAGTCCATGCTCAATCGGAGCGATGCAGTACAGAATCAAGGATACGTCGAATCGCTTGGGCGTGGTGCGGAGGAACGCCGTGGAGCATTCAACCGACGACTTGCTGAAGGAAGTGCCGCGTCGCCTCTATTGGATCAGATGCGCTATGGCTATGGCGCACCTACGCGCGGTGGCGTGGCGGGCGCTCATAGTATTGCAAACGTCACAAACGCGACCGAAGGGGCGGATCAAGCACGAAGCGGCTTTAACGCTGCGGCTTTGCGAACTGGTAGCGGGGCAAATAACCTACAATCGACGATTGCATCCTTGGATCGCGGAGCTACACAAGGGATTCGTACGGCACAAGCGAGGTCCGACGAAGAAGCGAGTCCGCTCTACATGCAAATGACGGATCAGTTTAATCAAGGCAAGTTGAACCCGTACAACATGCTTGCATCACGCGCAAGTAACATAGAGAATATGCCATTCCAGCCTGAGAGTATCAGCGGTGGACTGGATACTGCTACAATGAACCGTGCGAAGTACGCAGATATGTCTCGCGCGAATGCTGCATTCTCTGGCGCTGCGAATCCTTTGATTACTGCGATGATGGCACAGAAGACACCGAACTATGACACGTTCGTTGGTGGTCTGACTGATAACGCGAAGCAGCTATACAACGCGTACGGTCGGAACAAGCCGAGAATGTACGGTGATGTGACTGAAGATCAAATGAATAATTACATTAGCTAGGTGCGAACATGAGTGACGCAGTTCCAAAAACACACGTTCCACTTCCCGCTATCTTTCAAAGCGATCCCGTCGAGCAGATATTCTCGAAGGGAATTCTTGATCGTGACATGTCCGGCTTGTCGTTCATGTTCAAGAACGCAGCAGAGATGCAGCGCGGACAAGACAAGGAAGACTATCTTGCTGGCGTAGATCGCGCGAACAAGATGGCTGCTGCATTATCTCAGCAAGAGACGATGAGTAAGCACGCTATTGAAGTGTTGAAGCAGGCTGTTGAGATGAGCAAGGGAGTTGGCTCTCCTACTGACACCATGCCTATCATGCGGATGCTCTTCCCAAGTGGCGTGAGTGATCCGGGTGCTGCTGCGAAGCTCGCATTGTTGCAAAGTGAAGCGACTGCGAACAACGCGAAAGCCGCTGGAGAAAGCAAGCCGGAGTTCTCTACTGAAACAGCAGTCACGCCTAGTGGTGTGTCGCAAGAAATACTACGTGCGAAGCAAAAGGGTGGCGATCCTGCTATGTTGCAAGAGATGGGAAGACAACGCACACTACAAGCGTTGAAGAGTCGCGGTATTACTGGAAGTGGTCCCGGTGGTACAGGATTGCCGAATGCAAATCCCGTTGATACATCTCGCACACAGGAATATCTACGTGCTAATCGTGGATGGGGTGGGTAGTGCCTGATCTGTACGAAATTCTCAATGCCGTAGCAGCGAATCCGCAGGGTGCAGACGCGCCTCCGGTACAGCCTGTCGATCCGAAGCCATTGTGGATGCAGAAAGCACTCAAAGTTGCGGGTGCGATTACTGACGCCGTAAATCCAATGGCAGTCGTTGGGAATACTGTGCGTGAAGCTCTTGACGGTACGGCTGTAGAGAATAGCCGTATGCGTGCAGGGCAACTTGCGCGCATTCCAACAGACGTGATTGGCGGTGCGATTTCGCTACCGAATCTCCCGGACACAGTATCACAAGTACTCGGTGGTCCCAAGATTGGACGTGTAGATGCACTTGATGAAGCTGCACAGAATGTTCATCAAGTTGGACAGGACATCGGTGAGAGCGTTGCAGGTAAGCCACTCAACGATTCGCTGCTAGAAGGCACTCCCGCGGAGCTTGGTGCATCGTGGCAACGTCTTATCGCTGGTGCTGCACTTCCCATACCAGGTAGTTGGCAAGCGAAGATGGGTAGTGCGTTGCAGAAGGTGAGCGCTGGCAATCAAGCAGTAGATACGATTGCAGCAGGCGCACTCAAAACGATGGAAGTTTTGACTCCGCTGACACTCAATCCGAAAGCAGCACCGCTTAACATCGCAGTTGCAGCGACGATAACTCCCGCATTGGAGATGGCTGTTAATGCACATGACCAAGCACAAGCAGACATCAAAGCTGCGAGCGATCAAACGACAGGGGCACTTGACGTATCCGCACAAGGAGCACAAGAAGCACGGGATGCCACTACACAGCATGTCGTCAAAGCAGGAATGCTGCCGAGTATTACAGGAGATGACACGACTGACGCAATCATCGGTGCGTCACTACTCGGCGCTGCTACTCTCGCGCAAGCAAAGTTCAATATCGCAGGACGCGTATTGAACGGTACGAAGAAGGCGCTCACGAGTTACGATCCGAATAATCCACTTGACAAGACCAAGATGGGTACGTGGGATTTGATACAACAGCAAGTCGTGAATCGTAATCAGACATCGGAGACAGCGTTCCGTAAGGTGCTCGAATCACAAGGCGCACCGAATATCGACAAGCGTGTGATGGAGATTAAAGAAAGCAACGCGATGCGTACAGGTGCATCAGTTGATACACGCATGAAATCGTTGATTACAGATGGACAGATTCCAGATAGCCTTGTGAAAGTGACTCCCATCAACGATCACTACGCTGGTGTGAGTACATTGAATGATGCGGAGAAGCAGTTGCTTGATCGTGCTATTCTCTCGCAGCAGGAACTAGACGTACGGAATATTCGTAAGACAGTTCACAATCTATTCAACACGAACACGCGCGACTTGCAGGGCTACGTGGGACAGGCACAAGCGAATCCACGTGTGAAGCAGTTGATGGACAACTACTTCCAGACGAACCGTGATTTCACTACGTATCTAGCAGAACAAAACGCATTCACACATGCGGAATTGCAGAACTTTCGCAAGATGAATCCGAACTACGCTGCACATGAGTTGACAGGCGGGGATACGCGTTGGCTGAGTCCGCAACGCATTGATCCGAAGAAGCCGGGAATGGGCTTGGAAACATTCGAGCAACTTGGCTCGCCTACACAACTCTGGCCGCAGTACATTGATGAGGTTGTGAGAAGCACGGAAGGCAAGAAGTTGAAGCGTGACTTCTTTAGCGAATTCGTGCGTGCAAAGAACGCGGGTGATGCGTACGCAAGTGACATGATTGGACGCACCACGAATAAAGCTCCGCCTCCTGATAGTGCTGGTCGCTTTGTGCATTGGAGAAACGCGTACGGTGAGAGTCGCTGGACAGAGGTGATGGACGCTGCTGTGCGTAACTCACTACAAGACGCTACGAATCCATCCGCGCTCCAGATCAACAAAGGACTAGCAGATGCAACACGCTGGTACGAGCAAGGCGCTGTCGGTACTGGCGCTGCTATTACTGGCAGTGTGTTCGCTCCAAAATCGTATCTCTACAATCGCACGTTCGGAAGTGTATTCCGTCCAGAAGGAATAGCTGCGTCTCCGTTGGATAAGTTGGTACAACATCTTTCAGGTGGCAAGTTCGGTGCGCCTGAACCATTCACTGCACTTCCCATGGACGTGTGGAACATGGTGAATGGTGTGAGTGCTACGTTGTGGCAGCGTGGCGCAATGGCACTTCGCAATTCAACAATCCGCAACGGTCCACTTGCGAAGTCACTTGACGCGATCTTGCCGAAAGTACCCATTGGTCCGAATACTGCACAGGCGGCAGCGGATGGAATGACGACGTTGTACAAGAGACATGGTGCGTATGAGTTGCAGCAGCGTGGCCTACTTGGACCAAGTACATTCGCGTCTGTTGATCCTGCACTCTCATATCGCCAAGCAGAGAGTGTGCTTCGTTCGCATGGTTTGATTGGACAGACCAAGGAAGCAGTCACATTCGTTAGTGATATTCTTCATGCTATCTCATCTGCACCGGGGACGACTACGTTACAATTGAACAAAGGTGCAGACAAAGCAGCAGTGAGCAACGCTATCCGCAACATGTCTGGTGATCCCGGTGCATCTGGCGCATTTCGTAACGCTGGACTGTCTGCGAAAGTGATTAACACGATCCCGTGGGGGAACATCTTTCTGCAATCCGGCTTTCGCATGATTAAGGGATTCAAAGAGAATCCACGTGGTGCAGTTGCAGGCATTACGACTACTGCCGTCATGCCGGAAGTGTTGTCTGGAATGTGGAATGCTTCGCAAGGACCAGAGTATCTTGACTACCAGTACAATCAACGCTCGCCAGATCAGCAAGCGTCGAGCGTGTACATCGCGATCCCCGGTCGTCTACCGAGCGAAGGCGTAGAGATACCGATTGATCCGTGGCTGCGTCCATTCAAGCAGATTGGTTCTGTACTCGCTGGCTCGTATCTCGGATTACTGGATGGACGCATCTATCATCCAGACAACGCGACGACACTAAAGGCGATTACAGATGCAGTACAACATCGCCAACTCGGTTCACCGTTCCAGCAAGGCACAGTGCCGAATTCAATCATGAATCAAGTATTCATGCCGCCAGTGCCAGGTCCAGTTGCGGCAGGTGCAGCTGCGTTTGGTGGTGTGCAATTGCGTAATTGGGATGATGCACGCGCATTGCCTGACAAGCATAATGCAGGTTTCACAGAAGGCATGGGACCGAAAGGAAGCATGTTCCTAGACAAGTTCGGTCCCGCGCATCTTGAAGACATCGTGCGTGGTATCGCTGCACAAGCTGGTACGAACATCTACACGATGTTGAATGAGACGTTAACTCGTCGCTTCTCGCAAGAGCTTGGACGGAACGAGACGGATCAATCGTGGAAAGAGTCCGCGAAGCAAGGTGTGACTGCGAACGTCGAACAGAAGTTGAAGGATAGCGGACGCATGTTCGGGACTGGTTCGCTATTCGACAACGTACTCACGATTTCACCGGGTACGGAGTCTGCTGGCGTGCTTGTGAATGATAAGTTGAATGGACTTCGCAAGATTAGCGAAGCATTCGCGAATTCCACCCTCTCAGGCGGTACTCCACAGATTGTTGTAGGAGACAAGAAACGGGGTTATCAAGATTACATGGGGGTAGCACCTGTTGGTTCACCTGATTCCACAATGGACGTAATTGGTCGTGAAGCAACACGCATTTACCGTGAGCTAAGCACGTCTTATGGAGGCGCGCGGAAGGACTTGTTCGATCAGCGTCAGTCGATCGCGAATTCGTCAAAGTACTCTCCACAGATGAAGCGATACATGATGAATGAAGTAAGTGATCAGATTATTCAGATGGATCGTCGCATGTTGGTTGATATGGAACGACATGAGGAAGTTATTTCACAGCAGTTGGGGATTCCTGTGAAGTTCGACAAGTTGGATTTGAATCAAGGTAAAGGACAGTTCAAGTAAGTCCCTCTCGTTCTGCCCACCATCTTGCAATCTCGATCGTACCGTCTATCTTATTACGAGATGGATTCCATGTAGATACAGACATAGGAATCCAATAATCAGTATCATCAATAACCACGAGATAGGCTTTATCGGTTTCATCTTTTAACTCACAGTCGTATTCGCATGTCTCTTGACTCATACGGCTCTCCGTGGAATCGTAGGATGATCTAACTGCACCCACTCACCGTCCGGTGGTAGTGGGAGTTTTTTTGTCTCGTTTAGTTCAAACTCAGTCGCGTACTGTGCTTGTACCCAACCGTTACCGCGTTGCCAGTACACGCCTTTTTGTGTTTTGTTTTTAATAACACAAACCGTAACCATCACTCCATCCCCAATTTATTCGCGACTTCCTCAAGCAGCAAGTCGTTCTTCAAGTACTCTGTCGCTACGAGTACTTGCTTTGGTCGTCCTGTTGCGCCTTGTACATCGTAGACTTTGATGAGGTCTAGCTCGTGCAGAACGGAAATGATAGCGCGCATTTCCATGCCACTGCCACCAGAAAGATTGAGCCGACGATACAAGTCTCCACGAGCAACACCAGAACTCCCAGCAGCAATAAGTTCAGCACGCATTTTCGCAAGTAGTTTGACATCGCGCTTCTCTGCGCGAGTTCCTGTAAAAAGCTCAGTGCCATATCTCTTGTACTCCACTACGAGGTTGATGGCTCGTCGAATATGATCGTCACTGACATGCCAATGTCTGTCATTAATCGCCATAAGCCCTGCAAGTCGTAGCACATGGGCGTCTTCCCGCGATTCAAAACTTTCCCTGTACGTGTCACGATGCACGCGGCGTTGTTCGTACCATTTCGTGAAGGTATCTTTTGCTCCAGTACTGATTCCGATCCTGGAATTAGATATACTGTCACTGGAGAGTCGCTGTAACTCATCTATCAATTCCTTTCTTAGTTGTTCTTCTCGTTCGCTTGTGGCATCTGGCCAAGCGACGAGACGTTTCCGCTCTCGTCCGTGGATGAAGTAACAGCGCGATGTAAAACCACCTGCAACAATTTCCGGGCGCACAGCTGTTGCAAGCCATGAAGGGGTCGATCCAGCCAAGAATGAGCAGTAGACATCGCGTAGATTAAACGAGCCTGTACTGAGCGACCCCCCACCAACACGCTCATCAGGGCAATCATACAAGTCAGTAAGTAGAGCGGGAATTCCAGCAATGTTCGTACCGCGCCCAAGCATTGCTGCAAGCTCACTAGCAACCAAGAGTACCTGAGCACCATTGCCTTGTTGAGTTGATCGCGAAAGTTCATTGAGAAGTGCTCCCATTGTTATCTTGCTCTCGATGAGCAGCATCTTTGACTGTTGCCTGTACAACAAATCCCGTACTAACCCTGTTGCGACGCGGATAGACGATGACTTCCTCAATATCCCCGACTCGGATACCAAGATCATATACACGTTTAAGTGCACAGGCGCACGGGGGCGATCTACGATGACAGATCGTCCAAGAGCTACACTGACGCACCACAAGCCGCACGCGAAGTCGTACTCTCGCGGCGTTTCCTGTACGCTCATGTACTCCATGTACTTGTGAAGGAACGTTCCCTCTTTGATGAACGGAATCATTCACAGCTTCACCTTCTCTAAAGTTGACCATCTGTGGATACCTTGCTCGTCCGCTTTCGAGAACGCGAATTCACATGGGATAACCAGTTCTTGATTGCGGACGATAAGAGGCTTGGCTGCGTGCTTTGCGAGAATATTCGCAACTCTTGGCATGTCTTCAAGTCTTGCAAGAGTGATAAGTGCGTCGTGGATGTTGAGTGTAACCGCGGCCTCCAAGCCGTGACGGCTACGAGGCCACTTGGCATCTTCGTGAGCGAGATAAATAACCTCACACACTTTGTCTCCAATAGAAGATTGGGGTTCAAAAGCAATGACTGATTGGAGAGCTTCATCGCTGTCGATACGGGATAGTAATATCCAACGACGTCCGTATGCGTTAAATAGTACTTTGTCACGCTCAACACGTTTCCGTATGTCCTGCCATGCATTGCTAATTTCTGGGAAGGCAGTGTGGTAAAGTCTATGCGCATGTGTAGCCTGTGCAAGTGAGATACCGAATTTGATCGCTGCACTATCCGGCATCAGTGTGTAGTTGAAGCCGTGGACTCCGCGCTTTGCTTGATAGCGGAGTGTCGGCTTTCCTTCTTCGTCCCAATCACTCTTTGGTACATCATCATATTGCATTTGAAAGATGCGAACTGCGTTGAGTCGATGCACGTCGTAGTTGTCAGGATCACTTAACGCTTTCTCGAAGTTCTCTTTGAGTCCTTTGACGTTCCACGCGACTGCGACGTAGCGCGCTTCCGCTTGCGAGAGATCGAAATATACAAACCCATAGCCTGGTGGAGCAATGAACATAGGACGTGCGCGGGTAGGTTGATTCTGTAGGTTTGTACCACTGCCCCACATGACCGCAGAGGAACTGAGTCGGCCCGGCGCGCTTTGTGTGCCCCATTGACGATACTCACACCGCATACGGCCGTCTTCGTCAACTTGAGTATCAACGTAGGTTGAGTAGAACTTGTGTTCTTCCTTATACTTGTCGAGCGCACTCAACATCTCCTTCGATACTTGTGATGTGTTCGGATGCATTTTGATGCGATTTCGGTTGTCCTCGTCCGTAGAATAACCGCGTCCAACGAATTTGAGCTTGTCGAAGAATAGTGCTCTTAATTGCGGGGAACTCCGAGGATTCACTTCCAGTGTCGGGTCGCTCGTCGCTATCTGTGCTTTTAAGACAAACTCCTTCTCTAACGCATCTAGTTGCTTGGTCAAGTCCTGTGCAATCGACGCACGTAGCGTCTGGTCTATCAAAATCCCATTCACTGTCATCGTAACGAGATGCGGTTGGAGCCTCATGACATGGGAGAAGAAGAACTGTTCGAGCTTCTGCGAGCGTAATTCCTTGTGAGTCTCTTCGCATACTTTCCTCGTGATGCAACAGTCCTTTACGTTGTATTCCCAATATCCGTTCATTGAACCAACAGCGCGCCAATCGTCTTTCTCATCCTTGTAATACGGATGTTCGGTATACGCTGTGGTGAGGAACGCCAAGGAATGCGGGAGTGCCGGATACAGTGTATGATGAGCGAGGAGAGTATCGTACCACGGAGCAATACGAATTCGATCTTTGTACCATAGCCAGTATGCGTCGAAATTGAGATTCTGGCCAATGATTTGGACTTGTTTGTCATTGAACAATTCCTGTATTTCCATACGGATAGCCATCTCGTCATGTGCGTCGAATCGTGATGTGTTCTTTTCGTCACGGAAGTTTATGCACATTCCTTCGTGATTGTTGTTGGCGAATCCGATACAGGCTGTTTCGTTTCCGTTAGTTTCGATGTCTGTTGCTACGGGAATCTTATCAGCGCGTATTGATCGAACATAATCAAGGGCTTGCCTTTTAGTTGGATTAATGTGTGCGGTGATAAGATACGGACGGTAGGTTCCTTGGAGAACCCTTGCAAGTCTTCGCATGTCAATCTTGAAGTGAACTTCCACACTTGCATCACGAAGTACATACGCTGGATTGTACGAGACAAGTATCTGACCATCGCGTTTGAATCCCATCTCACTTGTGAAGTTAATAACTGAGCCACGCCATTTCTTTATACCCGTGTGTCCCGTGACACTCTTCAACGCGACGTTGCCTAGTAGAACGATGTATCGCACGTTGGACAGTTCGGACAATTCCTGCATCAAGACCGCGTTCCACTTTCGTAGTTCTTCCGCTGGCACTGGCGTCTTGTCGTTCTTGTTGTCCTCGCTCGTCGTGCGACGTTTGATCACGTTTGTTATGTAGCATTGTTCTCTCTTCACTCCGATCTTGCCAAGCTCTGTCCATAGGTATCTCCCACTTCCACCTACGAGTGGTTGTTTCAATTGGCACTCTGTCTCACCGGGGAATTCCGCGATGATGCAGATTTGAGATGAAGGCGATCCACTACCTAGGACATTGTACTGTAGTCCTAGTGCTGTCGCGTGTGCTGCTGTCTGTTCTTGAAGTGGTGTCATGCTTCATCAGCCCACCTGTGATAGCGTTCCCAACATGCACGATGCTTCTTGCGAAGATCGTACGCTATTAACTTTCGTGAGTTGTTCTTGTTCTTCTTGTCGCGTTCTTCCTCCATTGTGTATCTCATGAAACGGAACACACCGCTCTCTTTCACGATGGGATTGATTACGAAGTCGTATCGCAGAATCCCACCGCTGTAGCTACTTATTGTAGCTTCTATCTTTAGCACGTGACTCATACTTTAATCCAGTCTGGCTCTCGTAGCAACGGCATCGCGAATTCACGTGTGATGATGCGCAGCACCTTCATAGTAAATTCATGAATTGTAGAATTGTTGTTAACATCCCAAGTAGTACAGATATCATCCCTAAGAAAACTACGAGAATCCCCATCAAAAGAAGTACCGACACGATGCGCACGAATAAGTAGACAATTATTCTTCCCGGCATTTGCGACCACACGTGTCACCTCGCTCTCAAATCCACAGTCGCTTGCGATGATGAGATCGCTGGCACTGTTCTTTGCGTGTTGCCAGAACACTTTGCCGAAGAAGTCATCTCCGTATCGCGGTTTGAGGAGTTCTTCCGAAAGCGCGATAAGTAATTGCCTTGGGGTATCACGATACTCCTTCGTTCCTGTGTCCCTACGTTGTAGTACAGTACTCTGTATATCTTTATAGCTTTCAAGAGCACCCTCCCCGATGTCAAGTAATCCTGCGACTGCACGCTTGATTGGCATTGCGAATTTGAGATGTTGAAACTTGATGTACGGTACGAGTTCCCGTACAACTGTGTCTTTGCCGCACTTTGGTGGGCCGTTGAGTAGGACAATCTTTGGCATTATCTCACCACCGCACTCTGGAAGCTACGTTGGTCGCTAATCACATGTACATGCTTCCTTGCACGTGTGACTGCTGTGTAGAAGTTGGCACGATTCTGCAACATGAATGCGTACTTATCCATCATGTACACAACATGCTGGTACTCACTGCCCTGTGACTTGTGTGTTGTAATCGCATACGCAAGTTGAAGTTGTGTACGTGGATCGTAGCCTTTACGCTCTCCGTCTGCACCTTCGTATTCTACCCAGGGAGGAATGGCAAGAGTACGATCACCGAAATCAATGGTAACAAGATCATTATCAAGAGAAGTAACGATACCAGTTTCCCCATTGTAAATCTCCAATTGATAGTCGTTCTTTGTCCACAGTACCTTGTCACCGACTACGAGAACGAGATTTGTCTTGTCCCATTTGCTACGGGGCATGACGTGAGCGGAGTACATCTTGTCGCCCTGCAACAACTCTTGAATCGTGACGTTGAGTGCGACCTGTCCAATCCAACCTTTGTTCGTAGGCGTGATTACTTGATTGTCGAGTGAACCGAAGTCGATACCGCTTGTCATCACGTAGTCGATGATCCTGTTTTTGTGTTGTTGTGTGATCGTGATTTTGAAATCGTCCATCTGTGAAGGACACATGCCGTTGATGATACGGTGTCCGTTCTTCACGATGCCAGAGCCTTCGCCTTGACGGTAGATGTTCTTGAGTGTGACTGATGGGAACTGTTTGAGATATTTCTCGAATGGAGATAGAGGCTTCGTGCCTTGTCGATTGAAGTCGCCTTCTTCAATCGGTGGAAGCTGGTTCGCATCACCGAATACGCGCACGAGTCCGCCTGATGGCATAGCGTCCATCAGTGCGCGATTCAATTCCTCATTCACCATGCTGTATTCGTCGCCAAGGACCACAGAATAATCGAGTGGTCTTTGCGGCCCGCGTCTCGGCACGGAGATACCGAGTATCTTGCCTGTCTTTTCGTCTGGATCGCCGGGGTGTGTGTACTCTAGCAACTTGTGTATGGTTGTGGCTTGGATACCAGTTGCTTCGGATATGCGCTTTGCTGCTTTCCCGGTAGGAGCGCATAGCGCAACGGCGTGTCCTGCATCTACGAATGCATGATACACACGCCGCATGATTGTCGTCTTGCCAGTACCTGCTTGTCCTGTTACTCCGACAATGCGATTGCTAGTTGAGCAAGCCAGTTCGATGGCTCGTTCCTGCAACTCGTCCTTGATTGAAGTATTCAGCGAAGTATCCGGCGAGGGTTGTGTGTTCGTCTCGCTGTCCATTTGACTTCATCTCCCGCTGCGTGTGAGCCTCATATGCATCCCGACCGAATACCGTCTCGACAGTCACACGACCATCATCGTGTTCAGTCGTGATCTGGAAGACATCTTCATCCACTTCGTAGATTGTGCTGCGCATTTTTCTTCTCCTGTTGTTCAAGTGCTTTTGCCATGTTGACTGCGCTCTCTCGTATGAACGCTGATACTGTAACTCCGAGTCTCGCTGCTTGTCGTTCGATCATCGCATTCTCCGCACCGTTGTAACGCTGCATAAGACGTTCGGTTCCGTGCTTGCCTTCTGTTCTTGCGTGCACTCCGTAATCACGTTGGAATGGTAGCGGTATCGGGATTGTGACGGTTTGTAGATTCTCGCTCGTTGGGTCCATGCTGTCTCCCCGAAACAAAACGGGGAGAGCAACTTGCGCTGCCCTCCCCGCCCTGTGCATTCGTTAGAAAGTACAGTTACGAAGTGACGAGAGTGGGAGCGGCCTTCTTACGAGTGCCGCGAGGAATGGTGATCTTCTTGACCTGAAGCTCCTTGTCATTCAGAAGCTCGTCGATGAGTTCATCCTTGTTGAACTTGAAGATGGGATCAGCAGTGAGGCTACCCTTGTACGCCATATAGAGTACACGATCCTTGATGGGACCACGGGGAGCCTTAACCTTGGCAGTATTGGCAGCCATGAAATTGATTCCTTGTAATGATGTTCTACGAAACCCTGTCACCTAGGCTCATTCCCAAGTGACAGGGATACTCTTACGCTACGCCACGCTTTTAGTCAAGCATCTCACCTACTAATTCATAGGCTCGACGGCATTAATTTCGGCCCGCTTCTCCCCGTTGTACTCGGACTCGGCAACCTTGAGGGCCGCCGACTTGCCGATGCAATCGTTGAGGTCGAACCGCTTTGTCACAGGGACACGGAGTGCTTCACAGAATTTGCGAATGTTGAAACGTGTACGTGCAGTGTCGTCAAGTCCAACACGACGGTAGTACAGCTTGACAGAATCAGCTTGAATTGCAGCGAAGTCAGGAGGGAATTGATCAGGAGAGATTGTGAATTCTACTTCTGCATACTTGCCGCCTTTCTTGGAGATACGTGCAACAGCACCTGTGACAGTACCGATGTACGAACGTGGCGGGAGAGGCGGGGGAGCTTCTGCTTTCGAGATGTCGTCTGCGAACTCGAATACGCTACCAAGCTCTGGTGCATTATCGTCAGCCATTTGAATGTCCTTCTTTAATTTACTTACACACTACTTAGGCAGTTCGAGTTTGTTGTATTCATTCTTCTTCCACCGATCGAACAACTCGGCGAGAAGTACTTTAGCGGGGTTGTCTTTATTCGATGCCTCGAATTCAAATCCTTTCTGAGCATCGAACATGCGCGTCTTCATTGGTTTGTAGAGGCCAAACTGGCGCACTTGCACGTACCGTACTAGATTTCGCTCTTGCATATGCCACACCTCAGAGATTTGAGATGGCACTTCTTGTTTCAGCGATCCGCCTAGCAGGACAGTGATTTCGTTAACTGCTCCCTCAGCACCGAGTGTAGGTGTATCCTCGTGACCAATGAAGATAACGTGTTTGTCATGTTTCGCAGTCGCGAGGAGTACTGACTTACATAGTCCAAGAGTGAACCGATTTCTGAATCCGTAACCAGAAGGTCCGGGGTTCTCAAATACGCTTCCAGGTGCATACTTATGTCCTGCACTGTACGCAACTGCTCTCGATACGAATGCAGTGACGCTGTCAACGATAACGGTGGAGATGTCAGGATGAGTTCGGAGTTCTCTGTCGATGCCGAATGGGTCGGATTCTTTAACTTGATTGACGCAGCTGTCGTGTTCCGTCGTGTAGTCTTTGATGAGTGTTTCATCGCTTTTCTCCAGTGATGCTGGACCGTCGTTGTCGAAGTTTATGAATAGACGCTTACCGGGTGCAGTGTTCGCGAAGTGCGTCTTGCCACAACCAGCCGGTCCCCACAGGAACATACTGACACGGACAGGACGCGTCTTGAGTGGTGCTGCTTCAGGTGGCATTCTTGTTCAACGCTTCCATGACTCGTGTTGCTAGTTCAACGTCTACGAACATTGCTTGTACGTTGTCGTTCTCGTCAACTAGACATACAGAGTAACCGTATCCTTCAAATTCTTCGTCTGCACGTTCTTGATTGTCATCGAGTTTCCACATGTGTTACTCCTGTGAGAAATTAGCCTTTACCGCTGCCATCTGTGCACCTTCAATCAAAGTGATTGCGATTGATGCACCACGCTTCTGTGCATTGGTGGCGTCAGGTTTGTTTCGTAAATCAAGCATCTGTTGAATGAGTGCAGCGCAAAGTGCTTTAGACATATCAACGTTTGCATCACTCGTCACATTGAATGAACGCAATACATGTCGCTCTGATGCTTCACTAAGTTCAATCTTCTTCTCGTGGCTACCTGTTACCACTACTACAACTGTCGTCATTACACTGCTCCCTCTATTGCAGTTTCTGTCAAGTGATCGAGTGGACTCCACTCGTCAATTCGCATCTCTTCCAAGTACATCAATTGGTCTTCTCTTGGACTCGAACAGAACGGAATGAATTCGCAAGCTGAGAAATAGCGGTTGCAGCTATGTGAATAACGGGGCGCATAAGTTGGGCGCGCCACGTACGCTTCGTATTCTCCGACTGACTTGAAAAACCATTCACACCATCGTACGCAATCACTATCGGTTCGTGTGCAAAGCTCGAAGATAGTGCCGTCGAAGACATTGCGAGGTGGTGGAATCTGACTCCCCATGACGAAGGCTTGTGTGACCGGGCGATCCAGTAAGGCTGAACCAGCAACGCAATATCCAGTGACTTGATTTGAGATTGCAAATGCCATTCTCCATGCGTTAGATGATGCGATGCTCATGCCGCTTGTTTTGTTCTCACAGACTACAGCGTGATCGCCCCATGTTTGAACACCGTCGATGCGACCGCAGTAGTAGGCTATATCGGTGCGTGTTGCATTTGTGTATTCGCGAATTACTTCAAGTACGAACGGTACTTCAATACCTATGAAATCATCTTGTACAAGAATAGGCATCTCACTCTGGAAGTATCTATGCGTGTACGCTAGACACGCTGCTTCCATGTTTGACATCGTGCGTTTGCGATCAGATGGATCGTCGTAGAAGCCGGAGGAATGAAGTGCATCGAGAGCGAAGAGTTGAGCGTTGTTGATACGGTCGCTGTCTTGTGGAATTGATCCCATACTTTCCCATCGTTCTTCTCCGAACATCTTTTTGCCATACGACATTACACGTTCTTGGAAGTATAAATCACGACGATTGGGATCATTTAATAGCGTCCACAATCTCAATGCTGCATAGAATTCATGACACGCATGGCCACATTCCAACGCCATCTTGCGTCCGCTTGTATTCAATGGAATCTCTGTCTTGTGATGTGCGTATCTCAGTACACCGTACGTTGGACACGTATTGATTGCCGTGAGTTTCGTGTAGTCGTAGAACACTTGACCATTCTGCTTCATTTCAAGTGCCTTATCCATTGGCACGACAGATATGGTGTATCTCTCCCCCGTGTCTTCATTTGTGTATATGACTGACATTAGTTCTTCTCACGTGATGCGTTGTGTGCGCTCTCGCCAGCGTCGAATTCTTCCACGCTCTCGACCATGCTGCCACTCTTTTGGTTCTGGAAGTTAGTCAGCATCTCACGCACGCCTAGCTTCTCTAGATTCTTGTCGCGTGTGCCGAGTTGTTCAAGTACCTTGTTCAATACGTCTTGCATCGCAACGAAGAGTCTAGCGAATTCATAAATCTGTTGATGCTGTACACGTTGACGCTCTGCTATTTCACATATGATTGCAATGAGACGCGGATCAAGTTGTGCTTGTTTTAGTATCTCTTCGATCCGTCGCGTTCTTGGTAATGCTGCCATCTGTTACCTCTGTTCTGCTCAGTAGCACTTGACCGTCGGACACTTCTAGGAATAGTCCGCGTGCTTTGTTCAATTCGTCTGCTGCTATGTCGAGTCGCGTTTCAGCGTCTTTGATGTTCTTCAATATCTTGGAGCATATACGGTCGATTTGCTTGCTACGTTTGCGCTCTTCTGCGACCTTGCTGTTCTCTGTTGCCTTGCGTATTTTCTCCGTGATGAGAGCGCGACGTGCTTGTAGCTCACGTACTAATTCTGCAATGTAGTTGAGATTGAGTTGGGATAGATATGTCCGATGTGTGGGAGTGTCACTCATATCAATCCTCAGACGAGAGATTCTTACCGCCGCCGCTTAGAGCTATCTCAATCTTCTGCTTTAGCTCTAACTTCGCATGTTCGGCACTGTCGGCGGTGCCGTTGATAACAATGCGTTGCAGCAATTTGAGTGTGAACGTCCATTTCTTGCTGGACGGATGGTACTCCACGTACCCATGTAGTCCTTTGTAATGGACTGACATTCTTCTTGGTGGTACTTTGACAACATTATCATTGGCCATTCGGCATTCTTTTGGTACGCTATTAGTGGCTCCCCGCCACATACTCTACGCTACTGTTAGTGTATTGATACTAGCACGTTACCAGTACTAGGTCAACCTTATCTCCAAGTATTCCGGCTCGCTCTGTTCGGCATTGAATAAGCGACTTCGCATTACATTGCGGGAGATAAGCGCAATGCATACTCGGCATCGTGGGCTGTGGGGCAGCACATAGATGCACCGGAATTCAAATTCACTCCGCTGTTGTTGCAGGTGTTAGTGTAAGCGGCGGCTTGCCAGTACTCGTTCCCGCTTCGAGTACTTTGATAGCCTCATCGAGTGAGAGATTCTTCGCACCCGGTACAAGTTTCGACAACTTCGTCATGAGTACAACTTGCATCTGTTCGCGATTGAGCAATGCGCGTCCAGCAGTCACCTTGTACGTCAGGTTCACGTTGTCGAATTGGAACGTCTTCGTATCTCCCGCGGCCAATGCGTCCTCTTTGATTCCAAGGCGAGTAAGTACGTTTGTCTTCGTAGCCTTATGCTGTCCTTCCACATGTTTCTTGATCACGTCGAGAATGAAGAACTTCTTGACAAGTGCGTGTTTGTCGAAGAAGTCATTCACTGCGTCGTTGTTCTTCTTATCAATGTCAGACGGAAGTGTTGGGTCTGGTAACTTGGTGCCATTCATGATGCCAAGTTTGTCCACTGCATCTTGGATGCGTTTGTGGAATGGAAGTTTCGCCATGTTCTATCTCCATAGTTGGCGTGGTTAGTCGCGAGTCCATACGTTCTTCGTAGCGGTCGCACGTACCTTTGTGAGTACGTGATGCTTACCGCGTGCGTTTGTGTTGCCTTTCCCATGCTTGGATTTTGTGCTGGTTGAACCGCCTGTGCGCTTGCCTGTCAAGCGGTTTGCAGGTTGTGTGGGGGGTAAGCGATACTCGCCTTCTTCAAATTTCTTGCCTCTGTCGAATGAGACAAGTTCTGTGCGTGCGGATAGCGGAGTATTGTAACGTACCCACTTGTCGTCGTACTCCACGTACACTCTTGACAGATGTACGCGCGCTGACTTCGCATGTAGTTGTCGCTTGACTGCGCGTGCAATCGCACAGCCTGTTGGATTTTTGACTTGTCCGCCTTCGATGTCACACGCCTTGACCTCGAGAAGTAACGGACCACGCGCGTCGATTACTTTCTTTCCACCGATCTTCATGTCTATCTCCTATGTTGGTTGAACCTTTCCACTCTCACGCACTGCTCGATCCTGTTCGTCGAGCTTGTTCTTCAACACGTATCTACGTCTCCCAGATATGATGTCAGTCACAGTGGTACGAGCTATCTCAATACCGTACTTCGCACCGACAGCATTCGCGATTTGTTGATGCGTCAGTTTCAACTCGCCTTCAAGTTCACCTCTCTTCACTATATCTAGTATATCACGTACTGCTTCCGTACGCAAGCCACGACGTCCACGCACCATCATGTCGATCATGTTCTCTTCGTGAGTGCCAGGACGGAGATGATCAGGATTGCAACACAGAGGATTATCAACGCTGTTTCCGTGCGCATCGACGCAAGAGTGGAGTATGAATTCGCGAGAGTTGTTAATATCCCATTCAGGATGCGTGATCCAGTAGACGAGACGATACGCAATAATCTTTTTACCAGCGACTTGAAAATACGGAAGTCCCTTGTCATTTGGTTGCCCCGTCCATAGCCAACACAAGAGAGGGGGCGTCGGGTTTAGATTGATGTGTTTGAACACATCTGTAGGCTTGTTACGGCGAGACACGTTCACACCATGCACTTGCGTCCATCAATACTACAACTTCATTCGCTGCGATTAGACACGTGTTAAGTGTGTCGTAGAGTACACGCATCGTATCGTTGATCCATGTAACGCAACGATAGCCGTTGCAGTATGTGATGTACCACATTACCATAACTGCGTGCCGTTAGAGATATTGCCTGTGCCTGTTACTTTAACACCGTACGCTGCTATGGTACTATCTTGTAGATTCCCATACACACCTTGCGGAGCTTCACTGTAAGTCATGACTACTTCCGCAGCACCATGCGTGATTGGAACCCATACACCATTTCGTTTGAGTGCTAGGTCTGTGAATATGATTGGAGCGGAGCCATCGCTACTCTCTACGCACGCGACGATATTACTTGATGGTGCATCTTGCGAACCAAGATCGTACGTACCTTGTGATCGTCCGTCCACAAGGAAATGCCATTTGTTTCCAGTTGCTTGGGACATTTCAAACGTGTGAGAACCAACAGGAAATGGTTTCTGTTGTACCTTTCCTGTCACCTTACTCGTAGCGATGTTTGCACCATTACGGAACACTTGGAAGAATGGCTTGCCGACATCTGAAATACCAGACTGTCCCCATATGCCTGCACTAGAATACTCACTTATCCAACACGCTCCCGGTGGGAATCCATTTGTAGTGCGTGGCATGATGAATGTGCAACGCACACCGTTGTTTGGTCCGTTAGGATCAGACGCGTTTACTCCGAAGTATGTAGTCATTGTTTATTACTCCTGTTCATTGGGGGCATCCTTGAGGGCGACGCGGGCCAAATTCAACACTGCCCAGTTCCAGGCTTAGGCTCATCTGCGCTCCCCCGTTGGCTTGTCATGGAATGGACAATCACGATTTCGACAAGGGCAATTCTCGCCAAACCACTGACGGCTGCAATCCAGACAGTAATGCGATTGGCCAACTTGGTCGTAGCCAGCCTGCGGGCAATTTCCGTTTCTTTTGTCGTCCTTGCTCATCCTAATCATTGGGTGTCTCCTTCCGTGCCGCGAGAGCGCGGAGAACCCCGGCTATTGCTGATACTTCAGAATGCGAGAACGAGTGAGGCCATCTCCGCGCACAGCGATAAACTGCCTCTATGCACTCCTCGACGATGCTCTCTCGTTGCTGGAGCAGGGCGCGTGCGACTGCGGGATTATCATATCCCCCATCCCTTATAGGACATGCTCGGACAATAAGATTAACGGCCTGCCAAGCCATCGTGGGGCCGGAGAGATGATCTCTCAGGAAAGTAAACAGCGTGATCTTCGTGTTGCTGCCGAAGATTTCGGTAAGATCGACATTTCCGATTGCGCGAGCCACTTTATCTCCTTCGCTTCCACGCTCTGCTCTGTCTGCTGTCATTGCAACATTCCCATCTTCATGCGATCCCACATCCTACCACGATCCGGCACGGCTATGTTGGACTTGGGCGGCTTCGGCGGATGCCTGTAATTGTGGAGCACGTGACACCCCAATTCATGGGCCAATGCCCCGTCACGAGTAATGCGGTTCGCGTCACTTGCGATGTAGATGATAGCAGGCCCATCTGCATCGAGCCGCGTAGTGCGGCCAAGGGCTCCACGCGGTAACTGGTCGGTGTAGATGACTTCGTAGGGCGTTTTGATTTGGGCACGTAGAGCCTCCAGGGATTGTCCTCCGCACTCATTCGGTGCGTCGGTACATCCACACAACGCGATTACTAGCAGTACAAGTACTGCTGTAGCTGTAAATGCAAAGAGTTTCATGACTTCCTCGTGAGTATGAGTTTACGATCTTGCCATTTCACATACACGATGTCTTCGTGTGTGTACTCTTCGTTCGTATTTGCAGGCACGCCATTCACCATGTTACCCCACGTGTGTACGTGGTTATCATTGCCAACGTATGCTACGTCTACTTTCCAGTATGCGTTGATGTTGTCAGCGTAGTCTTGTGCAGCAGGTTTGGACGAGTCGCGACGAATGCGCATGAAGCGCGGACGCATATCAGAGACTTTCATAGCATGTTCCTCATAGTAATGGTGTAGTGCCCCCCGTAGTTAGTCATCGTACTTTTACAATATCTTCCGTCCCGTCTAGCGACACGGTGATTCGCTCAATTGCACCGTCAGAGTACAATTTGAGGTATGTACCGTGTTGCATTAGTCTGTCGTGATGTATCCATAAAAGCCACACTCCACCGCCTTCGTACGATAGCTGCACGAGTTTTGTGCCGGGCTGTACGCCGACAGGGAATGTGGCTTTCATTATCTATAGTAGCACGTATTGGTCTGTTAATCTACCTTACCGTGCCATCTCCAATGCTGTCGTTAGCGCACTCGCTTTGAGCGCATCTCCACTACCAAACCACGCATTATTCAACGTGCGTGACTTGTCTTCACGATTCTGCATGTGATCGACCATGTATGTGATAGCATTGTATCCACTCCACCACGTACCACGGTTCATATCAGCTCCCACCTGCTCGGCGAGTGCGGAGACAGCTTTGGTGTAGTTACGCGGCCGGATAAGTTCAGGTGTTCCGCCACTCCGTTCAACCGTGCGAAGGGGAAAGAGTCTTTCGATGAACCGCGTGTAAGCAGCATCGTCCATTGTCTTAGAGACAAGAAACTCTGCTTGTTCTCTGAATGTCTCAAGTGCACGGTGCCCGAGTCCGAGTGCGGACTTGGCTGTATCAGGATCGAACTTGGTTCGATGATGAATTCTAAATTCTTGCCCGACACCCTGATGAGCAAGTGCGAGTGTATTAGCGCATACGACTCGGACTCCTGTGAATTTGATTCGTCCTCTTGCTCCGCCGTGACTGTTAGAAAAGAGCAAGAAGCCTTGCACTCTGTCGCCAGCGCTAAGAGTAAATCCTTCTCGTAGTGAAGCAAGGCACCAAACAGTTCGACCTTCATCGAGTACGCCTCCTGTTTCAATGTCCATGTTGCCAGCATTGCAGAAGTCATGGAAGAAATCGAACACTTCGATGTTCTGCAACACTTTGTACTGATTGGACACCACGTTGAGGATTAAGTGATTGTCGTCTCGCATGAGTGCGTATGCATCGGATTGGATGTGGTCACTCAATCCGTTATCGCGATTCGCACGTACCCATAGGCGTTCTTTTCGGACGGTCCACGCGGCACCTGCGAGCTTCTGGAACTCGCGTGAAGACACTTCCTCGTTACGATCTACTGGCATACCGAGTCCGTGCCACGGTGTATCGCTACGATCAGCGAAACGATACGCCATTGTTTCTACGTTAGCTGGCATGTGCGTCGTCTCCCTCTGGCTCGTTTCATTGTGCGTCAAGCGGTGGCCGCGGTTCGATAATCGCAAGCTCCGGTGCAGGAAGTGCAACAGGTGCATTGAGTGTATTCCATCCCTTGCGACGGAAGTACTCAATAAGTACAGCGTGAAGACGCGAACCCTTCACGCCTACATCGTAGTTCTCACACAGTTCATACGAGATTTTAATCTCGCCATGAACACGTCCAGACACTTTGATGTCGAGTGTCATGTGTCCGATGTCCTTCGCATCGAACTCGTTACGCAGTTCCATCGCTGCTTCTTTGAGTACAGCGTGTAGCTTATCAAACATTAGTGACATGTGTGTTCCTCTTGATTTCTTGGATTCGTTTCCATATCAACCAACGCTGTTTCTCTCGCCAGCGTTGAATGATCTTTGTATTCGCGTATGCGTTAGGTAGACTTGCTAGTCTGCGACTCTCTTCCTCCAATGATGGGATGTGAAACCATACATCGTATGGGCTAGGCGTTCCTCTCTTTACGCTTGTTACTCCCGCAACGCGCGGTAGTGCAGTTTCCATTCATGACCCCGCTCATTTGTAGTTAGTGCTGCGTCTTGCCGAGTTCGGAGAGTATCTTGGAATGCGTGTTGTACACGTAGTTCCAACCCTTACCAGCTAGCCCTGTGATCTTTAGCACAGTCACGAATGCTTGATACTTGCGAAGTGTCTCTTCTGCAGAGATGAGTGATAGCGCGAGTAGTGCTACGTCGCTATCTTCTTTAACATCCTTGGCACCACTAATGTCAGGATCAACATCAGCACACTTATTGATTGCATCAATGAATGTCTGCTTGTTCTTCTCAATGTGATTCATGAATGCTGATACTGCATTCGATGTTATCATACTGAGTGGCTGGAATAGTTTATCTAACTCAGCCTTCGCCTCTTGCTCTGTCATGGTCTCACCATGTTCTTGAATGCAGGAACGTTATAAGTTACGGTGTCCCCGTTACCGTTTGTGAATTCTCGCTGTTCTACGTACTGTTCGCAGTCGTAGTACGCATCGAGTTCGCTGTGATTAGGTGTGATTGTTTTGCCGTGGTCGTCTCTGTTATATTTCTCAATGCGGCAACGGCTCGCTCGCATTGGTGTCGCTATGCCAGATAGCATATGCGAATACACGCGATTGCGTGTGTGAGGATCGCTCTTATCGTATGAGATATAGCGCTCTGCTGCGCTATTCATAATGGCAACACTGTTGCCGCGAGCTTGTCTGCTCATTCTTAGTTCCCCCGTGTTAGATCTGAATGTAGCATGGAATTGAAGCTAGTGCAAGCTACGAGGCGTAGCCGAGTCTCATGATGATGCGTATTCGCGTTCCTACTCGTCGTGACAGTATCCATCACAGAATATGCTGTTTGTGCAGTATGCGATATCATAGCCAAGTGACCAAAGCCACTCCTCGCGTGTTTGGTTGGAGTATTCGAGTGTGCATTGGAATAGAGCTTCAAAGAGGATTGCTCTGGCGAGATTGCGTGTAGTCATGTAAAGTCAGCCCCTCCAATGGGCCTTGATACTACGTAGAAAGGTACTTACTGACAAGGGGAAAGTGCAGTGGATACTACACTTTCCGAGTTTGTGAGGTTTTGTGAGGCTACGTGTAGTGCCTCCAAGAGCTACGCTTCATGCGTTGCTTGATGCGGTATGCTGTCGAGTGACGATACGCATTGTATCTGTCAATTGTGTAGCATATCGCGAGTGCAGCGAATCCTGCGCATAGTGCGAACGCGCAGATTGCTAGTAGATAGAGAGATGGCACGTTCATGCAGACTGTTTGCATGTTACTCATCCACTTCATCAATGCCGAATGTGGGTCTTGATCCACAACGCCAGTATACAGCGTATGGCCAATACATGTAATACTTCCCAAGTTGGAAGCCCCATGATGTTGCACCACGTTGGAACATTATGAAACGCATCACCGTGCCCTCTGTGTATAGAACACTGCGTGATGTTCTTTCTCCAACACACGCACATGCTCAGTGAGTTCAACACGCGTGCAATGGACAGTCTGCGAGAACGTGCGACCGTCCACCTTGCCGTAGATGTAGTACCAATTAGGCACGCTCGGATCAGTACGCGATGTGCCTTTGGTGAATGTGTTGTCGAGTGAGCTACGCATTGCGCGGCCTCATCAACAAATACTCAAGCGTCTCACTATCGCGAGTTGTGCGATTGTGATCGTACGCGGACATGATGTAGCCTTGTAGTTCCTCGTCATTTGTAGGAGGAAACTTTGGCTTTGCAATACGTCCGTCCACGCCTCGTGAATCATCAGCGAAGATGATTGAACCATCATTGCATACGCGCGCACGGATAGATTGCCCATTGGCCGTATAGAGACGGCCTGTATTGAACACAATTTCTTTCATGTGAATATCTCCTTTCACTCAATCATTATACCATAGGTAGCTATATAATGCATCCTAGCGTGAGCGTCTGAGTAATCGCGTTTGCACACGCGTCATAGCAGCGAGCGATGTATACGGATTGGCGGGCGGGCGATGCGCCCTCGCTGCATCTAGACAATAAAAAACCCCGCACCGTTTCCAGTGCGGGGTTGTTGTGTTACTTGACGTTGACTATCACACCGTCGCGCGCCTCACATTGCGCGTACCATTTGTGCGGCTTGGGATAGTGCGGTCCCTCTAGATAAACCGTGCCGTCACGTGGCGCGGCGAACATGCCGCCCGGTTGATAGAAGGTGACACGCTCGCCGGCTTTCACTGCGGTCACTAACTCTTTCTTTGTCTGAAAGTTTCTAGTCGCGTACGCCATAGCCTTATCTCCTACATTCGATTGAGAGAAAAAAAAGGATGCGGGAATTTAATCCCGCATCCCTTTAGATCGACGCGACGATGATAAGTATCAGCAGTATCATCGCCGCGCCTATCCATGCCTTCATGCTGCCGCCTTGTTCGCCGCCTTGAACGTCGCGTCATACGCTGCCCGTTCCTTTTCGACGGCGGCCAAGAATTCCTTAGCTAGCTTCGTGCTGATGCGGAATCCCTTCCGCTCACCGTTGGACAGTTCATTGACTGTCGTCATCGCCAGCTTAAGCAACACGTCATCGTCGCTTAGTCCGGCAGCGTCCATTGACTTGCTATCCCACTTGTCGATTTGCGTCGCGAGATTAGCAATCGCGATGCGCGGGACAACGTTGCCGTTGGCAGCGCGGTCATTGGGCTTACGCTTGATGCCCTTTGCCACGAGTGTGTCCATGCCAGCTTGCGCCAGCATGGTGAGCCGAAACTTACCGGCCTTGCCCGATATAGTGTGCTGCGGCTCTTCACTCTTCCTGATGCTTTGCTCTTTCTTCAAGTTGAGAAAGAGACGATGCATCGTTCCGTCATTGTTGTTGCGTCCGACCCAAAGCGATTCACCATTCTTACTTGCGGCGATGTCATTCCAGTCCGCAGCCACGTCATCGATACGTACGACAATGGCGGCGCCCATCTTCACAGCAGTTACGCGCTGTTGAATGGGGGAGTTTTCATTCTGGCGAGAGTAACTGTCCATGTCCTCGCCAGCGGTGCCCGCTTCTGCCGTCAACTTGAACAAGTCAACGTCAGCGCGCGGCGACTTGTGTTCGTTGGCGATTGTCGAAAAGAAATCCCATCCTGCCTTGACGGCGTTAGGGTCTTTCTTCGCGTCGGCGTTGACGTTCATGCAATGACGCACAAACTCTGGATACTTGTCAGCGTCGGCGCTTTCCTTCGCAGACTTAGCAAGCATCACAATCGACACGTACACACCGGCGCGACCCTCTTCGAGATTTACTTGCGCCTTGCCGATACGGTCCAACGCGCGGGCAAGCTGCTCAGAGTGCGGGTTCACATTTGAATTAGCCATGACTTCATCTCCTATTGAAATGAACGCGCACGAAAACACGCGCAAGCGGAATGCTTGCGATGCTGTGAACGTTCACGATGTCAAAGAACAGACGGGCGCTGTGTCGCCAGCGATCAACCCCGGCAGGCATCACATACACAACGCCCATACACATAATCGCATTTACACAACGCTAACGCAACCTCACGCGTGCATCATATAAACGCGTTTGAATATACGTAATAACATAACACGTTATGTGATTCCAAACATAACGAACAACGCAACGCGCAATGTCAGCAACAACACGCGCCGACACCGCACGCGCACGTTGCAATCTCACACACAGCACAACCACCCCCCGCCAAATCCAAAATCACTTGACAGGGCGCGGCCGAAGCGGCAGCGTAGGGTCAGCATTCTGCACACCGCGAAACAATACGAACACGTGCGAAGAACCGTCCCCCCGTCGCAACAAAACGGGTAGTGATGGGTGGTGCGTGTTGTTAGTGTGTAGGAGTGTGTAGATGCTACGATGCGAAGTGCGCATGTAGTCAGCGGCCCAACGCTTCGCGTTGGGGAATGCTATTGAGGCGTGTCGTCCGTGAGCATTGTCTTGTATTCAACTAGCTTCGCACTCATGCGGCGAGCGTAGTCAATACCTTCATCGCACAGCTGCACAATGCGCGGGTCATTGTGTGCGAGTGCTATTTCACGTATCTCACCGAGCACGTCGCATATCGGACGGTGCCGTTTTAAGTAAGAAGCGGGCATGTGAGTGTCAGCCTATTGACAGTGCGCGCACCTTATATATAGTAGGCCCGTGGGCCTGCTCATGGTCCCCCCGGTGCGCTTTTGGATATGGTAGCATACTAAAAAGCACACGTCAACTTCACAAGCACGTTATAATAGGGCAGTCCCTCACGGAGTAGTACAATGTCACTTACAGTGCCTACAGTTACAGGCTATTCAGGATTCTGGGCGAACATTCTCGTTCCATCGCAAGGACCGGGAACGTATTCGATGAGTGCATCGCAGGTGCGTTCGTCTAGCTCGAAGTTCATCTCACGCGAAGTGCGCGGCGGCGGTACTCGCGATGTACGCGGTGCTCTCGCTGCATTGATCGGTGCGGCTGCTGGTGGTGCTGCATTGAATCAGTATCGTCGTCGGCAAGGACCGGCAGGACCGAGTGAGACAACGCCAATTGCAACAGGCTTCGGTGATTTCGGTGGTAACATCACTATCGAAACAGTGTCTCCTATCAATCGTGTCACTACTGCTGCTGACGTGACAGAGTTGAAGAAGTGGTTCGATGCGACGTTGCTTGAAGCTGGCATTACATATCCCACTGTTGCAGGTAATAACCTAGCAGCGGGAATGCAAGTCGGGGGAACTGGACGCTTCTAGCGTTCGGTGAATGCGGTGCGCTGGTCGCTTGTTGCTATAGCCCTTCTAGCAACAAGCGCCAGCGCATTTGCACATGATGATATGAG
>Ga0247695_1000050_pt1 | contig 40703 bp, 60 predicted proteins | sample CNK36_metaG_FD_182739 | JGI IMG/M metagenome (GOLD analysis project Ga0247695, IMG submission 182739) | Soil microbial communities from Purdue University Martell Research Forest, Indiana, United States - CNK36 | ecosystem: Environmental > Terrestrial > Soil > Temperate forest > Bulk soil...
ATCGCCTCGAGTTCCTCGATGTGCTCGACCTGCGTCATCCCCGCAGCCTCGCAATCTCGCTGACGACGAGTGCGCCCATCACCAGTGTCGTGACGAGGTTCAGCGCGTCTTGCAGCGTCACGGCTTGTCTCCGCTCGGGTCCGCGAGCGCGGCGCGGAGTTCGTCGATCGCGTTCTCCATGGCCTCGGAGTCGAGGAATGCCTCGTCGGTATTGCCGAGCCCGTATTCGGCGCATCGGTTGCCCCAGTCAGGCAGCAGCGCCTCCACCCGCGCCAGCTTGGCCTTGCAGTCGGCGAGTTCGGTGGTGCGCGACTCCAGGTCGCGCCGCAGCCCATCCACCACGTCCTTGGTCAAAGCGTTAGCGACCTCTTGCAAGCTCATCAGACTCATGTCGCCTCCGGATCGAGCCAGCTGCCCTTGGCATCGTCGGTGCGGTCATCGATGACGTTCTGCAGCGCTGCGCCGATGTCGATGCCCTTGCGTGAGAGCTGCTCGGCCTTGCGCTCATCGTCGAGCCGCAGCGCAATCTCGGCCTCTGCCTCGAGCAGGCGCTCAGCAGCTTGCGTGGCAGCCTTGGTGCCCTTGCGCTCGTGCACGACAGCGGCCAGGTAGTCGCTGTACTCGATGAGCACGTCGGTGGGCGCGTCGAGAAGATACTTGCCATTCCATTCAACGGACGCCTTCCATTGGAACTTGCACGGCGGAGTGATTGGCGTTGGCCAGCCGTCTCTGACGCTGGCTGCCGCTGGCGGCGGCACGCTGGCAGGTTTGTTTGCTGCCGGCAGCGCGTTCGCAGGCGCCCGCGAGACGACCGATGCTCGCACAGGCTCGTTGTCGGCCTGTCCCATCTCGTCGTCGGTGTACAGCCCTGACAGCTCCTGCGGGAACGCCGTGCGCAGGCAGAGCGCCTCGGCGCACTTCGCCAGCTGCTCTGCGTGCATCTTCGCCCACATGCTGTTGGGCTTGTTGTCCTTCGTGGTCTGCACGTAGGCGTCATACCGAGCCACGCGCAACAGCGGCTCGTCGAAGTCGGCGCGACGCACGGCTGCACGCGCAGCCATGGGCGGCTCATTCTGCAGCCACACGTCGGTCCACCGGCCATCGGGACCGCACCACTCGAACGGACGCTGGCCGCGGTACTTGCCTGTGCGTTCGGCGATGAGGCGGAAACCGTCGATGCCGGTCTGGATGGTCATCCGGTCGACCTTGCGCTGCAGGTTCGCGTCCCACGTCGGCCGGATGGTCACGTAGATTTGCTTGGCGAACGGATCGAGGCCCGTGCGCTTGCAGACCTCCTTGAACATCGCCAGCTGCTGGTCGTTGATGCCGGGGCAGATGACGTTCTTGATGACGTCGATCTGCTCCCGCGTCCAATACGCCACGTCGTCCTTGGCGATGCTGTTGCTCGTGGTCTTAGCCAGCTGTGTCATGGTTCGTTTCCTCTCGCGGCGTTTTGTCGTTCGTAGTCGTCACGGCGCTGCTCGTCCTCGGCTTCTTCTCTGAGGGCATCTCGACGGGCTCGACGCGCCTCTACGGCTTCGATGTACAGCTGGTTGTGAAGCGCTGGGTCGTCTGTCGCGACGAGCTTCGGGCCGCGCTTCGAGCCTTTGTCCTTGCGAGTCTGCCGCGCACGGACGCGGTAGCCAGCGCTGGACAGCTCCGCCGCTTGCCGCTGCAGCAGCTTCTTCTGCTTCGCGAGCTCGGCGACGTCGCTGCGCAGCTTGGCCTTGCGCGCTTGCAGCTCGGCCTGTGCAGCCTTGATGACGGCCGCCAGCGTCGCGCTGTCGCGCTTGCGCAGTTCGATGATGTCGAGCGATGCCTGCAGTTGTGCCTCAAGCGACATGGCTCGCCTCCATCTCTTCCATGACCAGTTCGTTCCAACCTTCGGCGGCGTCCTCGAAGGTCTTGAAGCTCGTCACCGCCTGGCGTTTGCCATCGGGCGCGCCGTCGTAGCAGTCAGGGCAGTGGATGACCCAAGGGCCGTCCCAGCCACCGAGCAGCACGTTCTCGACATCCGGCACACCGCCGCACGGGCATCGCAGCAGCGCGGTCATGGCAGCACCTCGCGGTCCATCTCCAGCTGCCCCGTTAGCTGGCGAATCTGCCGCTCGAGAGCAGCACGCAGGTTGCGCTCGTACTCGAGCTCGTTGCGGAGCATGCGGACCTCAGCAGCGAGCAGCCACTCGACGCCGTTAGCCGAGGCACTCATCGCCTCGTCGACATCTTCTGGCGTCGGCCGGCTCATCGCTCGAACCTCCGCGCCTGCAGTTCAATCTCGTCGTCGTACGCGTCGCAGAACACGTCGCCGAGCAGCGAACCCTTCTCCATGCCCTCGGCGCCCTCGAGCGTCACGTACAGGCGCAGCGCGTCGTACGCATCGTCGAGCGGCAGCTGGTCGTACTCGCGCTCCTCACGCGCGATGTTCTTGCGCGCTGCCGCACGACCGGCCTGCTTCGCCTGCTCGAGCGTCAGCGTGTTGCCTTCCCATCCACGCAGTTCCAGGTGTTGTCCGTCCATGTCCCGACCCTCCATCTGAAGTTCACATTAGCGAACTGGCAGTCGGCGGTCAATCACATTTGCGAACTCATTTGACGATTTTCGCAAACCCCCCGAATATCAGGGGCATGCAAGAACGCCTCTCCGCGTGTTTCGTCATGTTTCTGGTCGGCTGCGCGAGTGACGAAAGTGCTGTCTGTACTTTCCCGGACAATGCAGTGTTCGAGGCGCAGTACACGGAGCGCGCGGGCGGTACGTGCGGCCCCATCGACAACGCGAACATCACATCGCGCGGCACCGGCGAGACCCAGTCGTCCTGCGCGATCCCCGCGTGGACCGTAGACGACGGCGGCTGTCACCGCGCGCGGCTGTTCACCTGCATCTTCGACCAGGAGACCGTCATCTCGAACGAGGAACTGATGTACCTGTCGAACGACGACTGGGCAGGTACGTACAGCACGCGAGTGACTGGCCCATCGGTCTGCGCGAGTGTCTACGACCTCGTGCTCGTTAGGCGCTAGTGCGCCGACGACCGACCGTCCGACGTTCAGCCACCTCGAGCTTGTGACGCAATAGTTTCAGCTCGGACTCCTGCTCGTGGATGAGCACGTCCTTCTGCGCGAGCATGGCGAGGATGCGCTCAAGTTGCGAGGCTGTTTCGGCCTGCTGCTTCTCGACGCGCGCCATCCGGTTTTCGGTGCGTCGCTCCTCGAGTGAGTACAGCCTGTGGTCGACCTCACCGTCGTACTCGTCGAAGAAGTAGTCCGGTGAGGTTTGAAAGCCGTCTTTCACACGCCGGACTATCTCAGCCCCGAAGCCGGTTCGACCAGCGTTCGCATCCTTCGTGATGTTAATCCACGTACTTAGGTAAGACTTGCTCAGACCTGTGCGTCTGCACATTTCCTCCTGTGGCATACCCTTACCCGATTGGTATAGCTGATTGAGTAGCCAGTGGAACCGCAATCCCTCGCGACTCAGCTCATGTTTGGCTTTTTTGCCCACGAGCCAAGTATTGCGAACTTCAAGTTCACATTTGCGTTGACTTGGAAGTTCACAAGTGAGAATCTCGGGCAATGCGACGGCTTGCCCCGAACGAACGGCTTCGAGAGTTTCGAAAGTCAAAACAGCTCTCCCTGGATGAGCTCGCCGAGAAAATAGGCTGCGCGCCGAGCCATCTGTCGATGGTCATCACGGGCAGCCGCGTTCCCGGCCTGCGCCTGGCCTTTGCGATCGAGCACGCGCTTGGCATCGACGCTGAGGACTGGGTTCGTCGTGCTGGCTGAACGCATGCCTGTCAGGCATCGCCCGTACAAGCGGGGTCAGTCAAGCACTATCGACTACATTGTAAGACAAATGTCATACTTTCTGGTTACGTCTGTATTCTCTGATTCGGCCGTCGGAAGCTGTGGATGGGTCCCCGTGCTGTTAACACGGGCTTACTCGTCCGCAGCTTCGGGCGTAGCGAATCCCCCCTCGCTGCTGCTCGCGTGGCGCCCGCCGTCCGCCTGACTGTTGCTGACCCGCATTCAAGGCAGGACGGCGCGCCCACGCCCTTTTCACAGGAGCCTTTGCATGACCTGGTTCAAGATCGACGACAACCTGTTGGAACATCCGAAGTTCCTGCAGTTGTCTGACGGCGCACAGCTGCTTTGGATGCGCGCAGGAGTCTGGTCAGCTCGGTATCTGACCGAAGGTCTCATCCCCCCCGCTCTCGTCGAAAAGTACGGGAGGGATGAGTGCGCGGCCGAGCTTGTTGACGCGGGCTTGTGGGAGCACGCCGAGGGCGGCTTCCAGTTCCACGACTGGCTCGACTACCAACCAAGCAAAGCACAGGTCGAGGCGTCCCGCCAGAAAACGGCCGCGCGGGTGTCCAAGCACCGACGTAACGGCGTTAGTAACGGCGTTACACACGGCGTTAGTAACGGTGCTCCCGGTCCCGGTCCCGATCCTAAGAAAGAAAGAGAGAGAGACGCGCGCGCACGCGAAGTCGGGCCGGACACCCTCTTTCGAAAGCCTCTCGGGGAACCACCGGCCAACCTGCCACCAGACGAACCGACCCTGAGTCAGAGGCTGGCTAAGAGGTTCGGTGAGCTTCACGACGCGCTCTACATCGAGGCGAAGGGGGCTCCGCCTGAGTGGCCATGGAGCGGCCGGAACGACCACGGCTACCTCGTCGACATCGCGCATCGGTGCGAAGAACACGCCAAGCGTATCCCAGGGCTCGCACCGAGCCGCGTCGGAGCCGCCGTCCTCGCGGCGTTCTTCGAACAGCCACGACGCCGAGTCGAGAACGCCAAGCCCAAGTTTCTGCTGGCCGACTTCGATGACCTGGCCCGCAACAGCGACAGCCTGCGCGAGACAGCAGCTCAACTCCGGGTGGTGGCGACATGAGCCTACCGCACACCGACGTAGCGCTCGAGCAGCTCTACCTCCGCAGCTGCATCCGCGGAACGCGCTCGGGCCATCTGATCAACGGCGACGAGAGGCTCGCCCCCGCTGACTGCTCGGACCCAACCGTCGCGGCAATCCTGAGCGCCGTGCAGGCGCTGGCAGACTCCGGGGTAAGGGTCGACGCGTTCACGGCCGCGCAGGCCGTAGAGAAGCTGCCAGGGGCCTTGGCGCTGCCTCGGCTTCTGGACGGCGACGTGTCCAAGGCTGTCGAGCGGATGGCGGACAAGCTTCGCGAGCTGGCGAAGCGCAGGCGCAGACACAACGTCGTGAGGCTCGCCCTCGCCGCATCTTTGGACAGCCGCGACGACGCGGTGACAGAGCACGCGGTTGCGCTGGCGAGTGAGGCGACCGAGGCGCGGCCCGAGGAGAACATGGCCGCGCACGAAGCTGTGTTCCGGTCTGCCGACTACTTCATGACGCTCGAGAAGGGGCGCGAGAGGCGCACTGGCTTCGGGCTGATCGACAGGGCGATCGGGTCGCTCCAACCCGGCTCACTGACCATCGTTGGCGGAACGACAGGCAGCGGCAAGAGCTCGCTCATGCTCGCGATGGCTCTGTCGCAAGCACGCGGCGGCATGCCGGCTTGCATTGTGTCACTCGAGGACTCGCTCGTAGTTTGGGGGCCACGCATCATCGCTCACGTCGCGGGACTCAATCCAGATGAGATGGTCCCTGGGATGAGCGACCGCGCGAACACCGCTGCGAAGCGCACGTACGAAGAGACCAAACGCGTAGGCAACCTGTTCTTCAGCTTCGAGACCGGGCGACCGATCGAGCACGTGCTGCGCGCCATCCGGCACAACGTGCGCGCGCATGGTTGCAAGGTCGTCTACGTCGACTACCTGCAGGCGATCGGTTGGGAGCCTGGCAAGGATGAGACGCGGCGCCTGCACATCTCGCATGCCGTGAGCTCGATGAAATCGCTGTGCGCGTCACTCGGCGTAGCGCTCGTACTCGGCTCGCAGCTCTCGCGGCCAGAGAAGGGCCGCGAGTACAAGGAGCCGAATGCGTCAGACCTAAAAGAGTCTGGCGACATCGAGAACATGGCGGAAGTCGTGATGCTGTTGTGGAAGGACGGCGACAGCGACGCCAGCAAGACACTCGGAAAGATTGCCAAGGTGAAGTGGTCAGCCGCTCGGCCGCGGTTCGAAGTCCATCGGCACGCGGGGTCAGGCGCCGTCAGTGCGGTCGAGTCGATGCTCGCGACGGTAACGCGGTTGCCGAACACGAGCGCGCGCCTGGAGGACTTGTGAGCGAGTTCGATGACGAAGAGCAAGAGGCCTACGAGGCCATCCAGCAGACGAAAATGCGGCACGCGCGCGCGCTGCACAACTCGGGCGCTGACGGCTACGAGCTCGTGCTGTCGAGCGATCCGGCGATCGCGCACCGGCCACTGAATCCAGAACGACTGAGCGCGGTAGTCGCGCGCGTGCTTGAGGGTCTAGCAAAAGGGGAGCGAACATGAAGCAGCTAACGGCGGCAAAGCGGCGCAGGCCGACCACGCAGAAGATGCTCGCGCTGTACGCCGAGCAGTACGACTTCGGGGACCATTCCGAGGTGCGGCTGACAACGCCGCTGCAGCTCGTGAGCGAGGCCAACCAGCGAGAGCACTGGAGTGCGCGCTACCACCGCAAGCAGGAACAGCAGAGCTTCATGGAGCAGGTGTTGCCGCTGGCAGGCAGGCTCATGAAGGGCGCGTGCGTGCGGCTGATTCGTCTCGAGCGGTACGGGCGCAAGATGGACGCGGACAACCTGGTCGGCTCGTTCAAGCACGTGCAGGACGCGATAGCCAAGTGGCTCGGCGCCGACGATGGCGACCTCGAGTGGGCGTACGCGCAAGCCGTTGACGCTGACGGCTGCAAGGGGCTGCGTGTGACGTTTCTGATCGAGAGGCAAACATGAGCGTGCGCGTTGACTATCTCAAGCTTCGGCGAGTGCTGCTCCCATGGTGCATGCGGCCGGGCTGCTGGAAACATTCTTACGTGTCGAACAAGGGTCGGCGAGGGAATCTGTGCCCGGTTCATGCGTGGGAAGCCATCCAAACGGCACTCAACGATGAGGCGTTCGATGAGTAACGCTGCTGCACTCGACATCGTTCGCAGCGAGGCGCTGTCCGTGCGTGCTGTGCGGTACGCATATGCCACCTGGCACGAGGTGATCGTCTCGCTGATGCGCGGCGCACGCGAGCTGGAGAACATCGGCGAGCACACGCAAGCGGTTGCGCTGCGCAAGGATGCCGAGCACATCACGCGCAGGTGCATGCGGCACCTGAAGCGCATGCAGATGGCTGCAAACACAAATGGAGGCGAGCCGTGACATACGACGAAGAGAGGCACGCGGACATGATGCGATGGGCACGGAAAACGCCGCCTGACATGGTCTCCAGTCGCCAGGTGGCCAACGGGTACACCATCGAGACCACACACGACATGCGCGGCGGTGCCGCGTGGGTAAGCCCATGTGGCAAGTACGTCTTGTGCAGCCCATTCACGGCAACAGAGCTCGTTGAGTACCTAGCCAACAACGACATCCATCCGGCGGTGTCGCCATGACCGACCTGGCGTTGACCCTGTGGATTACGCTGGGCGCTGTGTGGTTCGGCGCTGTGCTGTCGATGGTGCTTGCGCCGTGACGTACAGCAGCAAGGAGCTGCTCGCCCGAGGCGTTGCGGCGCCTGCTGTGCGGTTACGCAAGTGGCGCCGCGAGCGCGGCCTCACGCGGCAGTCGATGGCCACGATGCTGGGCGTCAGCATCCGCACGCTGGACGAGTACGAGCTCGGCAAGCGCGCACCGACCGACGCGACCAAGGACAAGATCGCGGCGTTCATCGAGCGGTGGCAGAAGGTGCCTGCTGTGCGTGAGGCGCTGGAGAACGAAGTGCGACGCAGCAAGATGCGCTACCGCGCGGCTGCACTGGGGCGATGCAAGGCGAGAGGGTTCGAGGTGCCAGATGAGCAATCAGATGCAGCTGAGTGAAGGCGACTACCAGGAGTGGTACGCGGTCGCGGTCAAAGAGCTCGGCGTTCACGAACAGCCAGGCGCAGACAACAACAAGCGCGTGCAGGAGTACTTCGCCGCCACGTCGCTGGGGCCACACACGCCTGACTCAGTGCCCTGGTGCAGCGCCTTCGTGAACTGGTGCTTCAACCAGTGCGAGATAGTTGGCACCGATAGCGCTGCTGCGCGCTCCTGGCTCGCGTGGGGCGTTCCGCTGCTGCGCCCGCGTGTTGGGTGCGTGATCATCTTCTCGCGGCCCCTGGGCGGCCCAGCGAGCGGCCACGTGGGCTTTCTCGCACGCGTCCCAACAGCCACCGCAGCCAACGTCGACGTGCTGGGTGGCAACCAGGGCGATCGCGTGTGCGTCGCGCCGTACCCTACGTCGCGGATTCTTGGGTGGCGTTGGCCGGAGCCAAAGTGATACGCGTCAGACGGAAGGTAGTGCAGTTGCATGACCATTCGTCCAATCGTCGTCCTGACAGTGTCATGTGGCTATCTTCCCTACGTGTGTACGTGATAGGAAACAGGATAGGTGAGGCTGACAGCCAAGATGCTGTTGAGGCTCTTGCAGTCTCACGAGAGTTGTGCGCCAATGGTGGGCGCATGCGGTCTGCCCCACCCCGAGCGCTGCCTGAATCCACCACAGAGCTGGACCCAGTGGCCTACGCCAAGTCCGTAGCCGGACGGGTCTTGATTACGCTCACGGACATCACGGAGAATGGTGGGGGTCGGGGGTCAGGCTCGCAGGTAGCTGCTGGACGCCTCCTCCTCGAGGTCGCGAGGCTGCTGGGCTCACAGCGTGAGGAGCCGACCAAGCTAGACGCTGTCAAGGAAGCGGCCAAGGTCATCTACCTGGTCGACGCTGACCGCGCGCAACAGCTGCTCGCGGAGCAGCGTGCCGCAGAGCGCAAGCCGTGAGGCTGGCACTGACGTGTGCGATCGCGCTCACTGGCTGCGCGCAAACGCTTCCGGCACTATCGACTGGACTGGACGGCGCGCGAAACGTCATCGCGGTCAGCTGTCCAGCACGTACTCCACCATGCGAGACGTTCATGGCGCTGCACAACGCAGGCGTGAAGGCTTACAACGAGGCGCTGCTCGCTGACGCGGTGGGCGAGGACGCAGGGCCGATGGCCGAGCAAGGCATGGCAGCGCTCAAGCAGCTGTGGGCTGCGCTGATGCAGGTGAAGCCGTGAAGCGCGACGCGGAGGACGAGTTCACTCGCCACAAGCGGATCGGGCTGCACCGCACGCGCGGTCTCGGGCTGATGCAGAAGCAGAAGTTCTTCGCTGACAAGACCGGTTCCACGAACGTGGTTGACGGCATGGATGACATGGTTGCCTGCGACGTGCACGAGCGGCTTGGCTTCGGAGACATCGAGTGACCGGCCCGCTCGACATCATCGCCAGCCTCGGCAACTGGCTGCTCAGTTGGCTTCCCAAGAAAGCAGCGACGCCTGCACCCAAGAAGCCGCTGACGCCTGCTGAGCTCGGGTGGACCACAGAGGCCACCAAGCCGAGCAAGCCGCCGCCGAGGGCTGCGTCGTGAGCTGCATCCGCTGCTGGATGCCAGGCACGCTCGCGTGCAGCACGTGCCGCGCAGGCTTCGTGCTGCGTGTGCGCGAGCTATGGCGCTGGGCGACTCCGCGCCTGCGCTTGCCACGCCCAGACCCCAACTCACCGTGGAACCGACCATGAAGCACAAGGTCACCCTGCCATGGAACGCTGCTGCGTGGCGCCAGTCGACGTACGAGCCGCGCGTGCGCAAGGTGCATGGGCCTGTCGGCGAGAAGTGGCTGATTGCCGACAGCTTCGGCGGCTACTGCGACCGCACGCACCCGTGCTGCGGCCACCACGTGTGCAGCTGCGAGTCAGTCGAGTATTGGCGATCGAGCTGCGGTGGCGACCCGGTGCGCTGCAAGCCCGAGCCGCGCGAGTACAAAACGCCGCTCACAAAGGCCGCGCACGCAGCCATGCTCTCGCGGAGAGGGATGACTCAGGCCGAGTGGAGCGTGTTCGTGCACGCCGCGGCCGACGACGTCCATAGGGGCCTGCCAAAGAACTGGACTCTCGAAGAGTTCCGAGTCGCGTTCCACGCGAGGATTTACGCGGAGTGACAGCCGCCTACGCCACGCTCGACGCTGACCAGCTCAGCCGCCAACAGCTGCAGGACGAGTGCTGGCGTCAGGGCAAGCTCAGCTGGAAGCTCGACCCGCATCAGAAGCGCGTCTACGACCGCATCAAGGCGTGGGAGGAGAACCCGCCCGACAGCGTTGAGGTGGATGCGCTGTACGACTCTGTGTATGTGGTCGACATCGGGCGCCGCTGGGGCAAGACAGCGATGTGCCTCATCATCCTGTACGAGTGGGCCATCAGGCGCCCAGGCTCGGTGCTCACGTACGCCACGGCCGAGAAGCAGCAGATCAAGAGCATCGTCATCCCGCTGCATCGGCGCCTGTCGTGGGGCGCACCCGAGGACACGTGCCCTGTGTACAAGGGCAGCAGCGAAGGCATGGAGCAGGGCCTATACCTGCCCAACGGCAGCATCATCAAGCTCGTGGGCGTCGACAAAGACCCCGACCGCCTGCGTGGTCAGGGCAGCGATGGCGGCGTGTTCTCCGAGGCCGCGCACATGAAGGAGCTCGAGGAGAGCGTGTCCGGCATCTTTCTGCCGCAGTTCCAGCGCCGTCCGTGGGCACGGCTGATTCTAGAGTCGACCGCGCCGGTCGACCTCGACCACGACTTCGACCAGGTGTTCATCCCGGACGCGATGCTGCGCGACGCGTACAGCTTCGGCACGATCGACGACAACGAGGCCATCACAGCCGAGGAAAAAGCCAAGGCACTGCGCGAAGCGGGGGGTATAAACTCCGCGAGGTGTCAGCGTGAGTACTATGGCAAACGTGTCAGAGACCCTGTGCGCGTCGTGGTTCCAGAGTGGGACAAGTCCAAGCACGTTCAGGACTGGCCGACCCCTCGACACGCGCACTGCTACGTCGCGGCCGACCCCGGACATCGTGACCTATTCGGTGTGCTGTGGGGATACTGGGATTTTGGACGCGCTGCACTTTATATCCAGCGGGATTGGGCTGCTCCCAACGCGCTCACGCGAGACGTTGCGTATGCCATCCGCGCCGGAGAGCAGGAGCTCTGGGGTACGCCTGACCCCGCTGGCACGCCTCGCGATCGCTTCGCTCTGCGAGAGGCTCGCAAGCCGGCTGTGGGTCCCGATGTCGAGCTGATCGACCGCTGGCACCCGCAGACAGGCGCCCCGCCCGGTACGCTCACTTGGTACGACGGGCGGTTCCTGCGCGCCAACCCGTACGAGCGTGTCAGCGACATCGATTTGCGGCTGTGCGCGGACTTGAACGCCGACTACCGCCTCAACTTCCAGAGCGTGCGCAAGCTCCACTCGCTCGAGGCGATGCTGTCGGCACTGCGCGACGCCATCGTCAACGGCCGCATCATCGTGCACCCGAGCTGCGTGCGGCTGATAGCGCACCTCGACAACGCGCGTTGGAACGAGCAGCGCACAGACTTCGACCGCACGCCGCAGTACGGCCACTACGACCTCGTAGCAGCGCTCATGTACATGTGGCTCAAGGTGTCTGCCAACAGGCACATGAATCCGAACGCGCCTGAGATTCCACAGGGGCAGCTGCACGTCGAGGTCATGGCGACCCTGCCCTGGCAACGCCAAGAGGCACAGAACGGCAGCGAGGCTGCAATGCGCGCGCTGCTGGGTATCGATGCGCAGGGCCGGCAAGCACAGCGGCCAGGCGTCATGAAGATTGGGAGAGGCGGACGATGATCGACGAGGACGAGTTCGAAGCGGGCGCGCTCCAGCAGTTCCTGCGTGCGTGGCGGAACTGGCGCAAAGACAACCCCGACGCGGAAGTGGTCTACGTATACGTGGGCCATCCCGACATGGCAGCGGCCATCGTGCGCCAGTCGCCGCTGTGGCAGCGGTTCGCGGAGTGGGAGAAGCGTGGCGGTCCCAACGACTTCAGCCAACTCGGTGGCAAGTACCACTCGACTATGAAGTTTGTTCCGCCGTGTGACTGCGCGGCGTGCACAGCCTCGCGTGCGACGCGCGAAGAATCGAAGGCGTACGATGCGTAAGCAAAACCTGACTCTGCGAAAACGGCTGGCGTGGCAGCTGACCCTGATGTGGCACGACGTCAGGCAGGTCTGGAGCGGCCGCTTCGTGTGTCCACGCAAGGGCCACGCTCCCGGCGTGCACGTCGAGAACGCGATGGAGTCGTATGATGTCTGTGGGCGTTGCGGTCACGAGACCGAGGCGCCTCGCAGCAGCACGAGTATGTATGCCTGAGCTATGCATCTCGATCGCGCTGGTCGCCATTGGCGGCATGCTGTGGGACGCCGCACGCAGGTACATGCAGCTCGCGCATGGACGCATGCTCAGCGCTGACAGGTCGCAGACGTTCGAGCGCGCCATCACGCAGCTCGAGATGCGCCTCAGGGCGCTCGACAGCCAGCAGACCTCCGGCATCGACCAAGTCATTTCCGCTTGCGGTGAGAAGGTGCGCGCGCTGGAGGCAAAGCTCGACCAGCACGGCAACATAGCCGCCGGCCAGCAGGCACGTCTTGGCGCTGCCGAGGCTGAGCTCGCTGACATCAAGCGCAGCTTCGGCGTTGCGTATGGCGCGCAGGATGCTGTCGTCAACCGACTACGTGAATCGGTAACAGACTGGCAAGCCAAGGCCGAAGCCACCTTCGAGAAGCAGCAGGCAGAAATCGCCCGCTACGACGGCGCGCTCGTGAACCTCACCGAAGAGGTCGTGAAGCTGCAGCAGCAACAGGTCATGGCGCTTCAGGGCGTCGTCAACCTTCCCAAGCACGGATACAAGAGGACAACATGAAAGCTCGACTACGCACACCAGAAACGATCGTGGAGTACGGCCAGTGGTTCGTCGAAAGCGACACCGACACTGACCCCGTCAGCCTCGAGAAAGAGCCGCACACCGGCAGCGATGGCAAGCCCATCTACTTCGGCCTGCTGCACACGCACAACTCGCAACAGCGCGTCAACGACGGCGACTACGTCATCAAGTTCGAGAACGGCGAACTGATGGCGCTGAACCCGGCAGACTTCGCGGCCAAGTACGAGCCGATCGATGCGCCCGTCGAGACGCGCAAGCTCAAGGCGAAGTCCGAATGAGCCGTCTAGCAGCACGCGTGCCGGCGCCGCTTCCGCCGTCCGAGGCTGAGGCGGCGCTTGCGGCAGGCGATGAGGAAGCCTTCGAGCGCGCCATGGCGCAGGCAGAAGCCAACCCGCAGGCGGTCGACGACGACGTCGTCTACGCGACGCCCGCCGAGCCCACCCTCGAAGAGCTCGAGGCGCAGGTCGAGGAGCTCAAGAAGCAGGAGCGCCGACGCGAGCTCATGGCGGAGATTCAGCGCCGCTCGAGCAGCATCAAGGAAGTGGCATCGCGTCAGCCCATCCCGGTGAGCGACCCGGTGCGCGACGCGCCGAGCACGTGGATTCTGATGCCGTACGTCGAAGAAGAGGCGAAGGTGTCGGAGGCATGGATCGACGCGCACACGCCCAGCAAGCGTAAGCAGCGCGCGATGGAGAACGTGCTCCCGCTGTCGCAGCTGCGCATCGAGGACAGCGTGATGTGCCTCGTGCGCTGCAAAGACATGCGCGCGGTGAAGCCGCTGATGTCGGTGACCACCACGACGCAGGGCGAGAAAATCTCGACGATGCGCCCCGAAGAAGAACTGATGGCAGAGCTCACGCTCACGCCAGCAATCCACATCCGTGACCACTGGGTCGAGGGTGCTGGCTTCGGTCGGTACTCGGGAAAGCTCAACCGCGCGACGTTCATGGAGGAGCTGGGCAAGCGGTGCGTGCCGCTGATGCCGCGCTACCTCGATGTGACGCGCAAAGAAGGCGAGCCTGACCTGCTCGTGCTGCGGAGCCTGTGAATGGCGCACACCAAGGAGAAGTGCGGATGCGAGTACGCCGGCAGCCCCGGCGACATCGGCGTCTGCTTCGCGCTTGGTCCGCCAGCGAGTGACTTCCCGAAAGGCTGGACCATCCTAGCAGGTTCGTATGGCTGGTTGTTCAAGCCGTGCGCGAAGCACGTGCACAGGCACGACGAAGAGAAACACGAGGCACGATGAACGACGGCATGATCGACGGCCAGCCCGAGCTTGGACAAGACGGCGAGGACCCGCGCGACCTGATTCCGCAGGAGCCCGACGAATCGCAAATCTTCTGGGCTGCACGCAAAGGCAAGACGTTTGCCTCTGCCGTGATGGACAAGCAGCGCGCGTACTTCGGGACGGCGCGCAAGTCCGGGTTGCTCGGCCAGTGGATCATTGCCTACGCGGCGCTGCACGGGCTCGACCCGGACAGCATGTCGACGATGCAGACGCAGTCGCTCGGCTTCGACGGCGATGAGATGGAGTTCCTGCGCCTGTGCATCAACATCTACCGCCCGTACGTGCAGCGGCAGGTGAACGCGGTGACGTCACAGGAGCCGACGCTGAAGTGCCGCGCTGAGAACACCGACAGCAAGTCGCAGCTGGCTGCCAAAATCGGCGACAAGATCGTCCAGAGCGTCTACCGGCGCGCGATGAAGGGCGGCAAGCGCCGCGAACTCGCGATCGCAGCATCTTTCGCCGGCATGGGCTTCGCGCACCTGCGCTGGGACCCGCAGGGCGGCGACATGGTCACGGTGAAGCAGCCTATCCCCGGACCCAACGGCCAGCCGCTGGTCGACCCGCAGAGCGGTCAGCCTGCGACGCGAGACGTGCGCAAGAAGTCGGGCGCGCCGAAGGCGTACGTCGGCTACCCGTGGACGCTGTTCCAAGAGCCCGACGAGATGAACTGCGACTCATGGCGCTGCGTGCGCGTGGTCGACAACAAGTGGAACCTCGTCAACACGTACTGCCCGCCACCGCAAGCTGACCCAGCGACCGGGCAGATGGCGCAGGAAGACCCGGAGAAGGTGGCGCTGCGTCAGCGCATCCTCGCGAGCAAGTCGGACGACGAGTTCGACTTCGCGAACCTGTTCGGCTTCGAGGGCATGGGGCCGATCAACGAGGACGTCACCACCGTCTTCCACTTCTACTACCCGCGCTCAGTGGCGATGCCGACCGGACGCTACGCCATCATCCTCGGCGACGACATCCTCGACGACACCGACTGCCCACGCCCTGAGGGCACGCCTGTCATCGAGCTCAACCCTGCCAAGTGGATTCAGAAGACGTTCGGCTACGCGTCCACGTGGGATGTGCTGGCGATTCAGCAGGCGCTCAACCAAATCGTGAGCGACCAGCTGTCGAACCTCGCGACGTTCGGGCGGCAGTCCGTAGCCATGGAGAAGGGCACGGAAATCACCGTCGACGCGCTAGCCACTGGGCAGAAGGGCTTCTTCTACCCGCAGGGCGGCAAGCCTCCAACCGCGGTGCTGATGAACGACATCGGCAACGGGCCGACCATCTTGCAGGAGTACCTGCACAAGATGGCTGACTTCGTGCTGGGCGAGAATCCAGGCGCGCGCGGCGACCCGGACTCGAACGTCAAGAGCGGCACCTTCAACGCGCTCTTGCACACGATCGCAGCCGAGTTCAAGCAAGACTTACAGCAGGGCCAAGACCGATCTGACGAGGACATTGCGAACTGCGGCCTCGACATGGTGCGCCTCTACGGCGACACGCAGTTCATCGTCGAGAGCGTCGGCATCGACGATCGCACGTACGTCGACGAGTACACGAAGGAAGACATCGCAGGGTTTCGCGATGCCGTTGTCGAGGAAGTGCCGGCGAACATGCGTTCGTACGCTGGCTGGCTCGACATGTTCACGATGCTGAAGGACTTCGCGCCCGAGGACCGCGCAGCGGCCTACCAGTTCCTTTCGACTGGGCGCAGCGAAGCCTTCGTGAAGCGCGACAACAACTCGGCGCTCTACATCCAGCGCGAAAACGAGATGCTCATCCTCGGCAAGAGCATCCCGGTCATCGGCCCCGATGGTCAGCAGGTGCCTGTGACGGATGCGAACGGGCAGCCCAAGGTCGACCCGATGACCGGGCAAATGACGCCGCAGATGCTGCCGATGGTGCGCGAGTACGACAACCCGAAGAAGCACATACCGGAGCACGAGGCGACGCGTGCAGCGCTGCTCGCCGCCGACAACCCCGACATGGCCGCCGTGGCGCGCGTCGAGGCGCACATCACAGAGCACTGCGTGAAGTACGGCTACATGCATCCGTTTGCGTGCGCGTTCCTCGGCATCGAGCCGCCGCCGCCGCAGCCGGGAACGGCAGCGTTCCAGCTCGCGTGCGCGATGGCGCAGGGACAGTTCCTCATCTCGCAGGCTGGCATGGGCGCGCAGCCTGGGCAGCTGGCGCCAGTGCAGCAGCCGCAGCCAGGGCAGGCCGGCAGCATGCGACCCGGGTCCGGCAAAGCGGCCAACGGCAACGCGGACGCGAAGCCGACGAACAATGGCGCTGACGCTGCGAGCGGCGTACCGCTGCCGGCGCCGGCGCAGCCACCGCCCACCACGCAACAGCAGCAGGCATAGGAGAACACATGGGACACGAAACCGTCTGGGAAATCTTCGAGCGGATGCAGGGAGAAATCGCGCGTGAGATACGCGTGTTGCTCGGCGAGGAGGCCTACGACCAGCGCATCTTCACGGCCGCTGAACGCGAGCGGCGCGTGCAAGCCATGCAGAAGTGCGCGGCCGAGCAGACCACCGATGCCGAACGCCATGACGCATGGATAGCGATGCACGTCGAGCAGGGATGGGTTTACGGCGACGAGTTCAACCCGTCGAAAAAGACGCACCCAAACCTGAAGCCGTGGGGAGAGCTACCCGCTTCAACGCGCAGCAAGGCTCGCATCTTCGACATCTGCTCGAAGTACGCTGCCGAAATCTCGGATCGGGGAACCAATGGCTGAAGCAACCGCCGCAGGCGCGAACACAGGCGCAACGCCGCAGGGCGCACCCGCTCCCGTCGCCGAGCGCGCGAAAATCAGCGACATGTCGCGCACGCTGAGCCACGGCGTGCCTGCAGCGCCCGCGCCGCTGGTCATCCACCAGGGCCGTGAAGCCACGCCCGTAGGCGACGTGCAGCCACGCGGCAACAAGCCTCCCCCGCTCGGCTTCGACGACAGCGGCAACCCCGACCTCGGCATGGGCGGCGATCTCGACGCGGAAGCGCACGCGCTGCAGCGCGAAGCTGACGGCCTGGGCGCCGAGCTCGACGAGTACGGCAACAGCCCGGACCAACTCGAGCTCGACGACAGCGCGCCGAGCGAGCTGGTCGAGCCTGACGAGTGGACAGCCATCAAGCAGCTGATGGACGCGCCGAACGCGCGCGCGTTGGTCGAGCAAGACGACATCCCCGAGTTTTTCGACGACAAGAAGTGGGTGCAGGTCCCGCTGACTGCGCGCGACGGCTCGACCTACCTCAAGCGCATGACGCTCGGCGAGGCCAAGGGCGGCGTCATGCGCCGCGAGGACTACTCCGCGAAGCTCGGCGAGGTGTCGCAGATGCGGCAGCAGGTGCTCGCCGCGAAGGCAGGCCAAGACTTGCTGATGCAGCACCTGAGCGACCCGGCGCAGTTCCTGACCGCGATGCGCAACCTCAACATCATGCACGTGTTCGAGGCGGTCGCGGAGCACTGGGCGAAGGAGGTAGCGCTTCCCGAGCAAGAGCTGAAGATGCGCAACCCGCAGGCGTACCAGCAGTACGTCAACAACAAGCGCCTTCAGGAGCAGCTGCTTGCAGAGCAGCGCGAGAAGAATGCCTTGCGGCAGCAAGCGCAGCAGCTCGCGCAACAGCAACCCCCGCAGCTGACGCAGGACACGCAGCAGATCGCCAACCAGCTCGCGCAGATGCTCCCGCTCGCCGAGAAGGCGGCGCGGGTCGCCGAGCTCAAGGCGCGGTCACCGCTGTTCGCGGCCATCTGGGATGAGCCGGTGGCGCCCGGCCTGACCAGAAGTGAGCAGATTTTCCAGATTCACTACAACCGGCTGTTGCCCGGCCTCAACGGGCCGCTCACGACGCAGTTCATCAAAGAGGTGACGCTCACTACGATCGACACCATCACCCAACTCGCCCGCGAGATGCAGCCCCAGCGCCGCCCAGCGGTCACGGCGGCAGCGCCCGCGCCCAACCCCGGAGGCGCAGCGCGCAACGGCAGCCGTCAGCCGCAGCGCGCCAAGATCGGCGACATGAACCGCATGCTTCGAGGCTCGTGATGGCCAGTCTTGAGTTCAGGTTCATCAAGTCTTGCAACGACTGCCCGATGGCGAACCAGGAAGAGTCGTTCTGCCAGCATCCCGATGCTCCGGGTGAGTACGAGCCGGGCGCGTTCAAGCTGTCCAGCTTCCACCATCTCTATGGCGCCGATGGCAGCGTGGAGACAGTGTTCGACCCGCCACCGGCCGGGTGCCCGCTGCGAAAGGGTGCCCTAGCCCTGTCGCTCGATCCGAAGGCGCCGTGACCCGCCTAGGCCCCGGTCCAGAGCTCGAGGAAGCCGTCCGCAAGGGTAAGGCCGCCTACGATGAGTGGGAGCAGAAGCAGAACTCCCGCGGATGCCGCGACGAGAATGGCTCGCCCATGACGAAGCCACCCCATCTACTAGCCGGAATGGGCACCGGCGTGGCCGCCGAGCGCTGGCTCGAAGCATGGATACGTCTCAAAGTTGACCACCAGAAGAAGTGCGTGAAGTGCCGCGGAGAGAGAAATGTACAAGCCGAACATCCGAGTCCTGAAGACGGTCGATAGCAAGGGCCGGCTGGGCACGCGTCCGAAGGACGGCGGCAAGGTCATGCGCAAGCGCCAGCTGCTCGCACGCAGCGAGGGGCAGCTTGATCGCACGCTGGACGAGCTCGAGCGCTACAAGGGCGAGGTGGCGCGGCTGAAGGGCCTGCTCGAGGGCATCGTCCGCACGCATGGCGAGCAGGTGCTGGATGGCGACTTCCTCAACGAGTCGTGCGTGGCCGGCGCGATCGTCATCGAGTTCAGGCCGCCCAGCTGGGTCGTGGTGAAGCTGGCGCCGCCGAAGCTTGTCGAGCCGCCTGCGCCGCCGCCGCCGGAGTTCCCGCCGACAGACGACCCGTTCGTGGCCAACCTCTCGCCCAACGCGCGCATCGCCTACGAGGATGCGTACGCCAAGGCGATGGAGGAGCAGTCCGGGCGCGTTCGGCTGAAGTAGTACGCCGGAGTTGGCCGGCTTACCCGTTTATGTTCAACGGGGCGGAGGACGCGTTCCGCCGTTTACTGCTGGACCAACCTGCCGCACTTCCAGCTACCAACTCCGGCAGCCCGGAGTGTTTCACGATCAACATGTAGGTGCAACATTCCCGCACAGACGTTCTTGACACAGCGTGGCTGATACGCTGAGGATGATACCGATCACCGCGAGGACCCTCCGGCGACCAAAGCCAGCGACCAGTCGGTAAAGCCCGCTACGGCGACACGCTGAACCGCACTTCTGGACCCGCCAAGGCACTGAGTCCGCATCCGGCCAGGACACCCCGAAGCGATGGGCAACTGCTCACCCGTTTTGAGGTCTCATGGCTGCGACATACGCAAACGTTCAAGCGAACTTCAAGGTTCGCTACGGCCGCTGGATCGACCCGCTTCCGGACGACCACACGCTGGCTGACTTCGGCCAGTTCGTCACGCAGGACTCCCGCCCAGGACTTAATTACAACTTCCCCGTCCTGACGGGCATCGAAGGCGGCCAGACCGCGAACGTCGACAACTCGGCGTTCACGATCAACCCGGCCATCGACAGCCAGGTGAAGCTCGCGACGCTCGACGGCGCGACCATCCTGATGCAGGCGGTGTTGTCGTACGACACCATCTACAAGGGCCTCAACGGCGCTGGCAACGGCCCGTCCGGGGGCGCGTTCAAGACGGCGCTCGACCAAGCGGTCGAATCGCTGCTGATGGGCGCGGCGCTGTACCGCGAGCTGGCGCTGGCCTACGGGCCGGGCACCTCCACCGCCATCTCGTCGAACATCGGCGTGGTCGAGGCTTCGGTCTCGGGCGCGAACCTCGCGGCCCCGCAGGTCGTGCGGCTGTTCCTCACGAGCTGGATTCCGGGGCTCTGGATTATGGTCCAGAACCACCTGTTCGACATCTACCAGGCGGACGGCACCACGGTCCGCGACACGGGTGTCACACTCCAGGCGCGTCCGAGCACCACGCAGACCCGCTTGCAGCTGTTCAAGACGGCGAGCGTCGCGGTGGTCGCGGCGAACGACCAAATCGTGCCGCAGGGCTGGCGTCTCAAGAGCTGCTTCGGGCTCGAGGCCATCTACAACAACGCGACGACGCTGTTCGGCATCGACGCGTCGACCGTGGCGCCTTGGCGCTGCATGACGTTCAACGCTGGCGGCCAGCTGACGCGCGCGAAGCTGATGGGCTACGGAGCGGCCATCTCGACCAACGGCGTGAAGACGGGCGGCAAGCTGTTCGTCGTCAGCTACTCGTTCGCCGACTTGGCGGAAGAGAGCAACACGCTGCGTCAGTTCATCACTGACAACAGCGTGCGCCGTCAGGGCGCGAGCGAGCTTGTGTACGTCACCGCGTGCGGTGAAATCACGGTCGCGGTCTACCAGTACGCGAAGGCCGGCCAGGCGATGTTCATCGCCACCGACAACTTCAAGCGTGTTGGCTCGACTGACATCACGATGCGCCCGATCGGCGGAGGCGCACAGGGCTTCTTCACGCACAGCACGACCACCGCGGGTGCGCAAATCAAGTGCTTCTCGAACCAAGCACCCGTGTTCGAGATGCCGTTCAGGAACTTCCTGATCACCGGCATCGTGAACAGCGTCGGTACGTCCGGCGCGCCTGTCTCGAGCTGAACTGACTCAGCCCGGCGGGGAGTGGGCTTCCTTCTTCCCCCACTACTCGCCGGGCTTTCTCGTTGGAAGGAGACGCGATGTTCGACCCGAGACAACAGCGACCAGGGATGCAAGGCGGCGGCTGGGGACAGAACAACCCGTGGCTCGCTGGCCTCGCGCAGCAACTCCAGGCACGGCAACAGCAGGGCGGCATGCGCGGCCCCGCAGTCGGCGCAGGCATGCCCGGCCCCGGCGGAGTGCCGCAACCGATGCCGCAAGGACCTGGGCTGCAGCCAGGAGCGGCAGCGCCTCCACCGCAGGGCGGAGGGCAGTTCGGAGGCAATCCGGCGTTCCTGCAGGCGCTGGCGCAGCGCGTGCCGCAGCAAGGCGCGCCTGGTGGCGGAATGCCGATGCAGCCCGGAGCGGCGCCAGGCTACCCGCGGCCGAGTTTCGCGATGCCGCAGACAGCGGCACCCGGCAAGGAACCCGACAGCGACGACAAGAGGTACTGACCCATGCTGCCCATCCTCATGTTGGCAGCGCAGCTCGTTGCGAAGCAGCAACAGGAAGCTGAAGCGCGTAGGCGCGAAGTGGCGCACTTGGCCGAGGAGCGCGCCGCGCGTCTTGGAGGCAACACCATGGGTGTGGAAGCCGCGAACTTCAACCGCGAGCTCGGCGAGCAGAACTACGCCACGCCCGCGCAGCTGATGCAGCTGTACGGCGCGATCGGCAGTGGCGACGACAAGCCGACCAGCGGCGCGACCAGTACGACTCCTGGCAGCGACAAGCTGCTCGATCCGTGGGGCCCCGGCAACGGCGGCTCGCGCACGGACCTCATCGACCCGTGGAGTGATGACCCCTACGGCACGAAGAGGCATTTCTGAGAACGGACGAAATTCTCGCCCGGCTGCGCCTCAACTGCACGATTGAGGACACGGCCGCCGATTATCCCGACTCCGTGCTGTTGGCGGAGTTGCTGGACTCCGAGCAAACGACCTTCGAGGCCATGATCGTCAAAGCGCGTGCGGGCTACTGGCTCGACACGTTCGACGTCGCGGTCACAGCGACGCAGCCGAAGTACCGCGTGCCTCCGCGCGCGTGCGTCGGCGGCTTCGAGAAGATCGACATCGGCATTCCAGGCAATGCGTTCGTGCCACTGGCCGAGGTGAGCGAGGCGCACGCGAGCTACTACGCGTCGCCGCCGAGCATGGTCGGCACGCCCATGAAGTTCGTGCTGCGCGGCGACCAGGTCGTGCTGCTGCCGCCGCCAGACGCCATTGCGTACACGCTTCGGATGTACTTCTACCGCCGGCCCTCGCGGCTGGTGGCGCAGCAGAGCTCGACGCTGAACGGCGGCACGGTGCGCGGGCAAATCACCGCCATCAACACCGTTGCGCGCACGGTCACCGTCAACGCGCTTCCATTCGACATGGAAGCCGTCAGCGGCGGCGTTATCACGCCCGCGGTCATCACCAGCGCCAACCAGCGCATCGACATCGTGCATCCGTACGGCTGGCACGAGCTGGCGATGCTCGACCAGACGCAGACGATTGCGGGCTTGGTCATCACACTCGGCGGCACCGACGACATGAGCGAGATTCAGGTCGGCGACTACGTGCGCGTGGCTGAGCAGACCGACTGGCCGCAGCTGCCGGACGACTTTCACCGCGCGCTGGTGGACACGACCACCGTCAAGGTGTTGGCGGAACGCAACATGGCCGAGAAGGCGAGTGACTTCGCGCAGGCCGTGAGCGCGGACATCCAGCGCTTCCAAGACATCCTCGAGCCGCGCGTGAAGATGGGCGCGCTCACCATCAAGGCGCCGCTGCCCGGCATCCGTGGCCGACCGCGCGGCTACTGGCCGGGGTTTCCGTGAACGCGCTCGCGTGCGCGCTCTTGCTGCTGACGAGTTGCTACGAAATGACACCGAACGTCGAACCGATTCTTGTACCGCTCGGGCTCATCACGCAGCCCAACAAGCTGGGGCAATACCCAGCGGGAGCGTTGTCGCAAGCGTCAGGCCTCGCGATGCGCAGCGCAGGGCTGCTGACGCGCATGCCGCTGCTCGAGCCGTACCAAAACGTTGTCTACGTCCAGGCGACGCCTGTCGTGCCGCATCTGCTCGGTGCCGCTGATTCGATGCTGTTCCACCTCGGTCGACGATCGGCGAGTGGGCAATGGGAGCTCACGTTCTTCTCGGGTGCGGCGACTAAGTTTGGAAACAACCTGGCAGGAGCTGGGGTGTTCTTCCAGCCAATCACTTTCGACACGAACGGGCGCACAGCGTGGACGCAGCAGCGCGGTCGCTACCTGTTCAACAGTGACCAGGGCATTCTCGTCACCGACACCGGCACGCCCACGTCTAACGCGACGGCGCTGCCTCGGCATGCTGGTCTGACGTCCCCGGCGGTTTCGCCGGCTCCAGTCACTGGAACCACCAACGGGTCCATCGGCGTAAATAATCAGGCGGCATTCGTCGCGCTTGTTCGTCGCGCGGCTACAGACGGCTACGAGATCGTTTCGCCACCCAGCGCGCCTGTTTCCTGCGGTCATTCAACGCTCGCATCGGATACCGCTGGGACCATCTACTGGCCATCGGCTTCTGGATATGCCGCTGGCGATGTTGTGGAGTTTTACCGCACTCCGCAGCAAGCGGTCGATATGGCGGTTGGCGCCACCTACTACCTCTGCGGGAAGTACACGCTGACGCCCGCAGATATCGCCGCGCGAACGATGGTCGCGCCGCTGCTGCTGACGGCGAAGGATGCGGGGCTTGGCGCCGAACTCTACACGAACCCTGGCCAAACCGGCTTCAACAGCCAGAAGCAGGCGCCGCCATTGGCGACATGCATGGCGACGTTCAAGGGATACACCTTCTTCGGCAACCGACAGGACGTTGCGACACTGCCGTTGCAAGTCCCATCAGGATGGTCGCTGAACCTTCCTGCGACGGACCCTGTCACCCGCGCAAACGCCATCGGCAATCGCGCGTTTACTGCGACGTTTACGAATACGAGCAACGTTCTGACCGTCATCTCGGCCGCCGACATCATCGGACTGGCGGTAGGGCAGATCATTGTTGACCCAGCGCTGACCGGCGGTCTTGGAACCGTCACCGCAGTCGGCGCCACCACAGTTACGCTCAACACCACGGCCAACTCGAACGTGACCAAGGTCGCTACGTTGGGCGACGTCATCGTGCTGAATGGCTCACCGATTCAGGCAGTCTTTTGGGCACGTTTTCAGTATGGAATCGTCTCTACGGGCCTGAGCGTCCTTGCGCCTGGCGTCGACCCGCCGGCCGGGCTGACGGGCTCTGTTCAGCAGGACGACTACGGGCCCCATTCGTTCGCGATCACAGCGTCACGCGCAGGCGTGGCGTCTTTCACGATCGCGGCGAGCAACCCGCAGAACTACGTTCCGGTTCTGCCGGCAACGACGGCCACACCACTAACTGTCTCTCGCAAGTCAGTTCCGAACGGCATCGCGTGGAGCGAGCAGGGACAGCCGGAGGCTGTGCCGCCACTGAACACGCTGCCGGTCGGGTCGGGAACCATCTATGGCATGTGGGCGACGCGCGACTCACTGTGGATTTTCGCCAGCGACGGCCTCTGGCAGCTCACAGGCACCGGCGGCGCAGCTGGGCGCGGCTTCGACTGGTCCGTCATCAACCGCGACTCCACGCTGTCGCTGAGCGCACCGCACGCGGCATGCGTGCTGCGCGACTCGGTCTACGCGTACACAAACCGCGGCCTCGTCGCGGTGAGCTCGAAGGGCATCGACGAGAACCTCTCACAGGGACGCATCAACGACTTGCTTCCGGGGCCGCCGTTCTCGCTGACGCGCGACATCCAGATGTGGGCCGACGAGACCAACGACGAGATTTGGCTCGCCATCAACGCGACCACGTCGCCCGTCATCTACGTCTACAACACGCTATCGGACGCGTGGACCACGCATCCTGGCGACTCGGGCTCGACGCCGCTGCAGGGCACTTACGCGCGGTTCCTGCAGAACATCGTCACGATCGACCAGAACAACGCGTACTCGCCCAACCAGGTGACCGCGTCGTTCGCGCCGCTGGTGATGGACTACCAGCCGGTCAGCGATGGCGACGCGTTGACGTTGCGTCAATGGATTGACGAGGTGTGGGTATTCGACACGGCCACTGCGACGTTCTTGTCCGGCGGCGTGCCCGTGAGCATCACGCCGCGCTGGAACGGAACCGACTTCGCGCCGCAAACGCAGGTCGCCAAGAGCCAGCGCAACGACGCGCGCGCCTCGTGGAGCATCCCGCGCAATGCGCCCGCGGTCGCCAACACGCTCGCGCCTGGCATCAAGGTCGCCTCGACCGTGTACCCCATGAGCATCTACGGCTTGGCGCTCCGCAGCGTGCCGCTCACCTCGCAAAGGAAGCAGCGATGAGCACGCAGCCCACGCCCATCACCAAGACTGTTTGGGACGGCGACACCGTCGAGCCGAAGGACATCGCCGAGCTCGCGCGCGGCATCGGGCAGCGGCTCGACGGGCAACCGACACGCAAGATTGTCGAGCTGAACGCGCTGTACACGGAACCGATGTACCTCGCGCTTGATCGCAATCCGATGGGCATCACGTGTCTGCGCATCCGCAAGCAAGCCAATGCCGAGGCACCGGTGCTGAGCGGCAGCATGGTCAGCTGGGTGTGGGACTCGACGCGCGCGCGCATCACGAGCATCGACGGAATGTCGATTGGCTCGGGCCTCACGTACACGTTCACCTTTGAAGCGGTGTTTGCGCCGCAGGTTGGCAGCTGATGGCGGCACAACTCTCGACGGCCGACATCAAGAAGCAGCTTGCTGCGGCCCAGGCACGCGCTGCGGGCCAGCCACCCACGTTCAATACGAACGTCGCTCCGCCCGCGGGCACGACGGCAAGCACGGTTGCTGGACAGCCGAACTCCGCTGCGGCGGTCGACCCGTTCCAGCAGGCTGCTGCGCGCCAAGCTCTGAACGCAGGCACGAATCCTGGGTACGGCGGTCCCTCGGCAGCAGACATCGCCGCGCTTACCGGTCTCGACATACACCAGGTCCTGGCCATGCAGGCCGACCCGACGCAGGCACTGCAGTTGCAGGCGCTCTACAACGCCGCGCAGTCGAAGCAGCAGAATCAGAACTACGTCACCAACAACTTCACGCCAGCGGCTGCGACTGCGGGCACGAACGAGAACACCGCACTGCAGGGCATGCAGGGCGTCGCCACGAATCAGCAGAACCTCGCCGGCGGACTTATGGCCGGCTACGGCGCTGCGCTCGGGCAGCAACAGGGCTTCGCGAACACCGCGAACGCGGCAGACGCCTCGGCGCTCGCCGGCTACGGGCAGAACCTCGGCGTCGCGTCCGGCATGCAAGCAGGCGCGTACAACCAACTCGCGGGCGCGTATGGTGGCATGTCGCAGTTGTCGTCCACGCCGTTCACCGCGAACGTGCAGGCGCAGCAGGCCGCGACGAACCTGGCGAACTACCAGACGTCGGCGCTGAACACCGCGACGGCGTACAACGCGGCGCTCACCAAAGCGGGCATGCAGAATGCCAGCTACCAGGGCTACACGCCGGACGGCTACAGCGCGCAGCAAGCGCAGTACGACCTCGCCAACACGCACACGCTCGACGAGATTGCGAAGGCGCACGCCGCGCAATCGGCGCTGTCGACGGCATACTCCGACGAAGGTGATGTCGCCGCGGAGCGCGCCGCGCTCGGGCAGCTCACGGGCATGGCCGGCGGCTCGCTCGACACCGTCAACGGTGCTGGCAGCGGCGGCGGCCTGGCGGCGCAGCAGGACGCGCTGGCGCAGTACAGCGCGCTGACGTCGCCGCAAGCCACAGCCAAGGAAAAGTTCCTCTACGAGCAGCAGCGCGAAGCGCAAGAGCAGCAAGAGGCTGCGTCGCGCGCGGCGCTGATGAATGACTACCGCGTGCGCGGCGTCGGCGGCTCGGGCATGGAGCTCGCGAGCATCCTGCAGGCTGGGCAGCAGAACTCGCAGCAGCGCTTGCTCGGCGACCTCGGCACGCAGGCGGGAGCGGTCGATCGCTCGATGCAGGCGCTTGCTGGCTACGGGGGCCTCGCGTCGCAGATGACGGCGCAGGGCAACCAGGTCAACCAGGCGAACATGGCGAACCGTCTCGGCGCAGCCGGCGCGCAGGGCCAGCTCGCAAGCAACATCCGCGGTCAGGGCGACACGCTCGCCATGTACAACAGCGGCCAAGCCAACCAGAACTCGCAGTTCAACGCTGGCCAGCAGAATCAGATCGGCATGTTCAATGCCGGCCAGACAAACAACGTCGGCATGTTCAACGTGGGCCAGCAGAACACTGTCGGCATCGCGAACATGCAGGCCTACAACCAGGCCAACCAGTTCAACGCCAACGCGGTGAACCAGTCGAACGCGTTCAACGCCAACGCCAACAACCAGGCGGGAGCGTTCAACGCCAACGCGTTCAACGAGAACAGCCAGTTCAACGCGGGCGCGTACAACACCAACCAGATGTTCAACGCCAACTCGGCGAATCAGAACGCGCAGTTCAACGCGAACGCGAACAACACGAACAGCATGTTCAACGCTGGGCAGGCGAACCAGAACAACCAGTTCAATGCCAATGCCTACAACTCGAACCAGCAGTTCAACGCGAACGCGTCGAACCAAGTTGGCATGTTCAACGCTGGACAGACCAACACGGTCAACATGTCCAACAGCCAGCAGAACCAGATTCAGGCGCAGTTCGCCGACAACTTCGCGGCGAGTCAGCAGAACGATGCGGCGACGCGCGCGCTGAACCTCGCAAACACGGGCGTCACGGTCGGACAGAACTTCGCCACCAACAGCGGCAACGCGTTCAACGCGCAAACTGGCGTCAACGCTGCCGGCTACGGCCGCAACACCGACACGACCAATCTAGGGCTCGCCGGCCTCAACGCTGGCTACAACGCCGGCACGACAGCGAACCAGATGCAGAACGGCGTCTACCAGACAGCTGGTCAAAACGCCGCCAACCAGTTCGGGCGCACGCTCGCTGTGGGCGGCGCATTCATGAATGCGGGCAACGCCGGCACCACGGCGATCAACACGCAGCTGAACACGTCGTCGGGCGATGAGGCAGCGAAGCAGGCAGCGGCTGCCGCAGCGAACGCGCCGCAGTCGGGACCGCTCGGTCTGTGGACCATCCCCACTCAGTCCGGCCAGCGCGGACAAATCCTAGGCGTTGGGTTCAAGACATGAGTGACAACTACTTCGCAGACTGGACGTCTCAGGACGACGAGGAGCGCAAGCGCCGCGCGTGGGAAGCGCTCGCCTCGCAGTCGGACGAAGCGCCGCACCGCACGCTTGCAAACCAGGTGCAGCTGCCCGAGGTCGATGTGGTTGCCGAGGCGCCGCCACGAGCTGCACGCGCGCCTGACATGGACTTCACCGCGCCCGGCAACGAGCCCGACGACTTCGCGCCGATGGCACGTGGCAACATCGACGTGAGCCAGCGTCCGCACGTCCGCAACCCGGACGGCTCGACGAGCACCGTTTACAGCATGGGCGCGAACATCGACGACAAGGAGATGTTGCTGCCGGGCGTCAACGACATGGGTTACGTCATGTCGCCAGACCAGGCGATCGAGGAGTACAGGCGCACCGGCAAGAACCTCGGACAGTTCAAGGACCCGGCGACGTCCGATGCGTTCGGAGAGCTACTCCACCTTCGGCAGATGGAGAGTCCGCCCGAGGACACGCTGCGCGGACGCGGCGGTCCTGGCTATGACCTAACGCCGCCCGAACCGGACGTGACGCCCGGAACTGACGCGCAGGCATCGCCGGAGATGCCGCCCGACGCACCGCCGCTTGCGCGCCTTGGCTCCGCGCTCAAGCAACGCGACGGCTACATGGATGCGCCCGCGCCACCCGCGCGCAGCGAGTCGCGAGACAGCGGCGGCGAAGGCCAGACGACATGGACGGGAACCGCGCTTGCCGCGCTCGCTGACATCTTGCTGAACCGCGGTCGCGGCGTCGGTGGTGTGCTCGCGCTCGGTGCGGCCGGGCAGTCACCGATGGCGCGCGCTGAGCTCGACCTGAAGCGCGCGCAAGCGGAGCACCTGCGTGACCCGCAGTACGGCCGTGGCGGCGGCGCATCGCCGGAAGTCCTCGCGCTACGGCAGCGCGCGCTTGACCAGCGCGACATCGCACTCAAGCAAGCCGCAGACGCCGCGACTCGGCGAGCACAGGGCAACGACCCGGACGGCAAGAAGGGCGCGGCTCTGCGCGCGTTCTATGCCGCCCATGGCGTCGACACCGAGGGCATGGAGGCGCTCGATTACACCACGATGATGAAGGTACGGCCGGACATCTCGAAGATGTTCGCGAACGCGCTCGCGCCCGAGACGAACCAGGTCGCAGCTGACCGCGCCACGGGCGTGAAGCGCGCCGAAGGCGAGGTGCGCGACGAACGCGCGCAGCAAGAGGCCGACAACGCAGCACTCAAGGCGGGCGCCGAGGCAACCGCACGCGCGCCCTCGGCGATCGCGCTGAAGCAGACGCCGGGTGCATCCCCGCTACCGCCGAGCATCCCGGAGCAGAAGCAGGTCGGCATTCCCGGCTCGCACGTCGAGGACTCAGACGTGTACGGCGCGAACATCGGCAATCCGACGCAGCGTCAGAAGCTGACGGATAGCGTCTCGGGCGTCCAGACGCTCGACCAAGCCGTCGCGAAGATGCGCAGCATCCGCGAGAAGACTGGCGTCTCGCTCATGCCTGGCGAGCAGAAGTCTGCGTACGACGCCGCCTACGGCGAGGCCATCGGCGCGCTCACGCAGCTCTACCACTCGGGCGTGCTCAACGAGTCGGAGTACAAGCGCTACAAAGAGCAGCTCCCGACGCTGACGCCGCACATGACTGACGTGCTCGATGCCGCCCGCGGCGGCGGACAAGACACGGTCGGAGCGCAGCTCAAGGGCTTCCAAGACGAGACGCGCTCGCTCAATCGAACGAAGTTGCATGCATATGGCATCGCACCCGACTGGGCTGACCAGCAGGCGCCGCCGGCAGCTGCAGTGGCCCCACCGCCGACCGCGACGCCCGACAACCTCGGCAACACGGGTACGGGGCACGGCCGGCCCTACCAGCGCACCGCGCCGGCTTTCAATCCCTACGAAGATGAAGAACTCAAACGATTGGGGCTGCAGTAATGGGCGGCCGCTTTCGCATCACGACTGACGACGGCCAGGACCTCTACTTCCCGGAGGAAAACGCCGTTGCGGCCATGAAAGCGCTCGACCGCAAGGGCGTGAAGTACATCGACGCGCGCATCGCGCCCGACACGGAGGGCACGGTTACCGCCGGCGAGCCCGAGGCCGTGAAGGTTGGCCCACCACAGGTCATCCCGGCACCTGCCGAGAAGCCGTCGGCGCTCGCCCAGCTCGGCAGCATCCTAGCGGGTCACGAGGACTCGGCGACGCAGCGCGAGGACGCCATGGGCGGCGCTGGCGATGCGCTGGGCGTGCTCTCGGGCGGCTGGACGGGCAAGCTCGACCAGCGGCTACCTTTCGTCGGCCAGGACATCAAGGCGGCGCGTGAAGGCGCTGCGGAGCGCCTGGGCAAGCCCGTAGCAACCGCGCTCGACCTGGCCGGCGCAGTGACGTCGCCGATCGGCCTGGAGGGCAAGGCTGGCACCACTGCGGCGGCACTCGCCAGCCGCATCGGCGCCGCCAGCGCCACGGGCGGAATGCAGTCGGTCTCGCGCTCGCTGGGCGAAGCCAACCCGGACGACGACCTAAAAACGCAAGCCATGCAGGCCCTCGCCGCCGGCGAGAAGGGCACCGCGTACGGGGCGGGCGCGGGCGTGCTGGGTGAAAGCGTGGGCGCGCTCGCGCAGCCGCTCGATCGAGCCACCGTCGCGCTCCGGCGCAACGCATTCGGCGGCACGGCCGGCGACAACCAGGCGCTCATCGAGGAGATGGGCACGCGCAAGGGCCTCGAGTTCATCGAGAAGGACCTTGGACGCATCCCAGAGCGGCAGGGCCTCACCAACGTCATCATTCCGCAGAGCGCGTCTGGACTCGCGAAGCGAGCAGCCGACCGCAACAAACTCGTGAACGGCCCTGCGATCGGCGATTCGCTGAGCGACGCGGGCTACCAGCTCACCCCACAGCCGCAGCCGCCCGGCCAATGGCACCCGCCGCAGAAGGCGCCGATCGTAAACCGCGGCCAGATTGACGCGCAGCTCGCCGAGCAAGCCAAGATTGCGAAGGAGTCGCCCGAGCTCACCGGCCAGGACGCGAGCAACTTCGTGGAGGCGCGTGGACGCCTTCGCAACCAGACGGTGACCACGCCGACCGACCTGCAACGGCTCAAGAACCGCTACGAGTCGGGGGCCTATGCCCCGGGCTCGGTCGCCGGCTCGATGGAGTCGAGTGCTGCCAAGGTGAACGCCGAAGCGGCCCGAGCGACGCGTGAGCACCTGGACGACGTCATGTCGCAGGCAGACCCTGCCACGTACGCGAAGTTCAAGCGCGCCAATGCCGACTATGGCGACACCGCGATGGTGGAGAACATGGCGCGCGCGCATGCGGCGCGGGGCCTTGCGGCTCCGCTGCTGGGCGCTGGCCTCGGCGGCGTGCTCGGCTACGAGATTCGCAAGGACACCGGAGACGCGCTCATGGGCGCCGCCGCTGGCGGCGTGGCAGGCCGCACCTACGGACCTGACCTGGCCGCCAACGTCGCGCGGCTCGGCGAGCAGGGCGCGAGCGCTGTGGGCGGCTCCACGCCGGCACTCGCGAAGCTGGGCGGAGCGCTCGCCAGCAGCGAACCGAGGGCCAGCGCGCAGGACGCCGCCGGCGACACGCGCGGCCACCTCATCCCGCAGGCGATTCAAGACGCGCTGCGCGACAACAAGCTCGGCCCGTACAGCGACGAGTTCGCGCGCGCTGCCATGGCGCCCGAGCCCGGCGCGCTCGGCGTCACCTACTCGCGGCTGTCGAAGGACCCGCAGTTCGCTCCGTACAAGCGCCTGCTGCAGGAGATGACGGGGGACATGCCGTAATGCAGCGCCGTGGCCTCAATACGCGTAACCAACTCGATGCCGCCTACAGCGACACCGCGATCGGCAACACGCGCCCGCAAGGCCAAGTCGGCTTCACCGGCAAGTTCGCCACGACCGAGCCGGCAGTCGGCCAGTACCCGAGCTTCCCGCCGAACGGCACCGACGTCACGTTCATCGAGAGCGCGCAGGGTTTGAACAGGCCGCTCGACTACTTCCTCGCGTTCACCGACCCGAACCTCATCTACAGCAGCATCTACGCGCTGCAGACCATCCCGAACCGCCGTCTCATCGTGTCGCAGTGCATGTCGGCTCCAGGATGGGACCTGGCCGTTGCAGCTGCTGGCGGCCACGACGCGGACTACATCGCGGCAGCCACCAACCTCGCCCCGTACGCGGACCGCATCGTGAGCGTGCGCATCGGCTGGGAGATGAACGTCACCGGCTATCCGTGGACTGCGGGCGGCGCGGGCTCGAACCAAACGCAGGCTAACTACATCGCGACGTTCAAGCGCATGAGCAACTACATGCGTGAACTGCTCGGCCCGGACGTGCTCATCGACTGGTGTCCGCTGTTCGGCACGGATGCGACCGGCTGGTACCCGGGCGATGAATACGTGGACGTCGTCGGCATGGACATCTACTCGCAGACTGCGTTCCCGCAGTCGTGGGACAGCATGTATGAGAGCGCTGGCGGGCTGCGCTGGCTCGACGGCTTCTCGAGCTCACACGGCAAGTTCATCAGCATTCCCGAGTGGGGCTGCGACCGCAACAACGCGGCGGGTGTCGACTTCGTCAGCAAGATGGGCCGCTGGCTCAAGCGCCCGCGCGCGAACCGCGTCCTCTATCACAGCTTCTGGAATAGCGACGACTCGTTCGTCGGAAAGCTCACGCACAACCCGCTGCTGCAGGCGGAATACATTCGGCAGTTCGGTCTGCCGTTGAACTGAGGAAAGTCATGGTCGGAGAAACCCAAGCAATCCAGAGATGCCCGCCCGGTGGCGTAGGCGCTACCGGACAGGCCAACGGCAGCTTCAACGCGCAAACGCTGTCGCTTAGCGCAGGCGCGTCGAGCGCGGTGACTACCATTCTGCTCAGCGCAGCTCCCGGCGGCTGCTTCGTGACGTTCCGGAACACCGGCACGGCCGAAGCGCACATCCGCTTCGGCACCATCGCGGCTGGTCCCGGCGCAGCGCTGGTGACTGACTACCCGATTCCTCCGGGCGCGAGTGAGGAGTGGTGGGTGACGCAAGAGATCAACTTCACCGCGTTCTGCAGCGCGGCATCCGTGCTCACCTGGTATCGCTCCTCAAACTGAGTACAGATGACCTACGAACGTAGATATGCGGGCGTCGGCATGGAGCGGCGCGGGCAGCGCGGGCCGAATGATGCGTTCGGCGTCAACGCCTACGTTGCGCTGTTCGGCGCGAATCTCGTCGAGATGTGGGATTCGCAGCTTGGCATCGCCACGGTGGGGGGAAACGTCGACACATGGACGGGCCAGCTTGGTGGTCGCGTGCTGCCGGCTCCAGGAGCAGCACAACGTCCAGCATATGGCACTGATGGTGCGCTGTTCGGTAGCAAGAGCGTGGTGCAATGCGCTACGAGCGGTACCAAAGTTCTATGGGCGAACAACACGCTCAGCAGTCTAGCTGCGGCTGGAGCCATGCCCGTGCTCATTGTGCGGTTCCGGTTGCGCACCGCGGCAGGCACGCAGCGAATCGCTGGGTTCGGTGGAGCTGGAGGTAACCGCTCGATTGAGCAGCTGGGCTTTTCGGCAACATATCGCGGCGGTGACATCACGGTCATCAATGACAGTTCCGGAACCGCGGTAGACACGGCCGTGCACACGCTCATCAACTACTCAGACGCGTCGCTATATCACGTGCGAATCGACGGCGTGGACCATACCGCGGCGCACACGTCGACCCTGCAGGCTGCAGCTACCTTCGGCAGCGTCGGCGTTTTCACTGTCGACGGCTCATCGAGCCCAGCTGATCTGAGTTGCGCGAAAATACTGTTCCTCGGCGCTGACCCTGGTGGCGCGGCATTGACCGCATGCGAAGGCCTTCTTGCCGCGGAGTACCCCCCCTGATGCCCTACAAACAACAGCCGGATATGACTACGTGCACAAACGTCGCCGAGGGCGTGGGGCGCCTCTATGCAGCAAGCATCGGCAAGCCTTGGCCCATGGCGCCCGATGTATACGGTCCGGGCCGTCAACCGCAGCCGCCAGCTGCATTCTATCAGAGGTATTGGCAGGCTCCGCGGGCGGCGTCAGGGCCAACTGTCATTGAACCGACAGCGCCAGTGCTTCCCATCCGGATCGAAGTGGACGCTGTTGCGCAGGCGTTCAGCGGCCAGCAGGTCGTCACCAGCAGCGGCCCCGTCACCCTCGACTTCACCGCGCTCACAGCCGACCCGGTGGCAACATGAGGCGCGCATTGCTAGCAGCTTTGCTGCTCACAGGCTGCTCAGGCATTCGCGCTGCGCTCGGATACGACGACTGCCCGACGACTGACCCGCAGTCGAGCGAGCCTCCTGTGAGCACGCGCGTGCTTCGCGAGACATGGGTGGAGCGTTTTGGTGCACTGCCGCCCGCGTGCGACACGCCGTGGTTCTGGGATGTCGTGTCGACGTCCGACCAGTGGCGCTTGTGCCACACGCTGCAAGACGCGGCGTGCACGGTGTACCCGCAAGGCTGCCCGGTCACCTACGTGACGATCCAGTACGCGGCAGACAAGCGGCTTGCGGCGCATGAGTGGGCGCACTGGGCGCTGAAGTGCAGCAAGGGCGACGGCGACGGGCAGCACACTAACGCAGCTGTCTGGGGCGCCTTCGGGTTCGTTCAAGGATTCACGCAGTAGGAGGACAGCCATGGCAACGGGATACGGGCGCCGCGTGCGCCGACTGCAACAAGACTTCGTGAGCGGCAAAGCGCCGACAGCGCCTGCTGCCTGGTACCTCGCGGCAAGCACCGCAAACCCCGGCGACGACGGCGCTGGGCTCGCGGAGCCGTCGGCGACGGGTGGCTACGTGCGCAAGCAAATGGCCGGTGGCGCGGCGGATTGGACGGCAGCGCCCAACCCGAGCAACGACGCAGCGGCGGTCGCGGCGAATGCCAACATCATCAACTTCGCGGTGAGCAGCGCGGCGTGGTCGACCGGCGCGACCAACATCACCTACATCGCCATCTTCGACAGCGCGACGCTGACGGCCGAGGCGAACTACATCGGCCGCGCCATCCTCTCGACGCCGCAAGCCGTGAACAGCGCGGGCGTGACGCTGAGCATCGCGGTGGGCGCGCTGACGTTCAACAATTCCTCATCATAGACACATGGCGCCACGTCCTACCAGTACAGACGCACCACGCGGTCATCTCGCTCACCGCATGCTCTCTCGCCAGTACGGCGAGTGGAGTGCCCGCGGCGCGACGCGCCCGCATTTCGACGACAGCCGCAGCCGTCAGCTTCGACCGGCTGGCGGCTTCACCGCGTGGGCGGTCTCCAGCGCGGCCCTTGGCGATCATGTCAGCGACGTTGTCGAGCTGCGTTCCGATCCGGAGGTGCGCCGGGTTGCAGCACGGCGGGTTATCGCACGAGTGCAGGATATGCATCCCTCGGGGAATGTCGGCTGCATTCGAGAGCGACCACGCCACGCGGTGTGCAAGCGTTTGCTGTCCCGGTTTTCTTCCGGTCGCAAACAGGCCATAGCCGCCGCGCAGACGCCCACGCTTCCACAACCAGCAGTCGTCGGGGCCGCGCACGTCGACCTTGCTCCAAAACCGTGTGATTCTTGCTTCATCCATGGGACCAATCCTCCTGTGGGTCAGGCCCGAGCGTGTGAGAGCGCGTCGGGCCGTTCCATTTTAACTCAGAGAGTGGGTTAGAGCCATGGGAACCGTGTACATGCCGATCGCGGTCGAGTCCGCGCGCGTAAAGAGCACGAACACTCCCGAGCTGGTGAACATCGCCGGCACGAACTTCCCGATCGGCGGCTACGCGATGGACGCTGCCGCTCGGGAAGACTTGTACTTTCAGACCGTGCTGCCGCTGTTCGGCGCCAGCAACACCACGCTCGTCTGCAACATCTACTGGTACTCACGCACGGGTCAGACAACGGGCAATGCGGTGTTCGGTGCTGCCGTGGCGGCAGTGACGGCTGGCGATGCGGTGAGCATGGAGGCGAAGGCCTTCGCGACCGCCACGAGCGCAAGCGCAACCACGGTCAACGGCACGGCGAAAGGCTTGACCAAGACAACCGTCACCATCGCGAACCTCGATTCGTTGGCGACGGCTGCGCCTTGGGATGAGCTCGAGCTCGACGTGTTTCGCGACGGCGCGAGCGGCTCCGACACGCTGACTGGTGACGCCATCATCACGGCCATCTACCTCGAATACTCAGACAGCTGACGTATGAGCGTCCTCTACGCAAACGGCACGGCATCGCAACTTGTGCCGTGGAGTGGCCCGACGATTGCATCGGGTAACTTCACGTTCGCGATGCGTGTCTATGCGACCGCCGCCACGCTACTTAGCGACCAGGAGATGTGCTTCTTGGACACGTCTGGCGGCGCAACTGCCACGATGTTCATCGACGACCATGGCGGCGCTGGACCACGCAACTGGGCATCACTCGTCACGGACGATGCGCACAGCATCTTCTCGGAAGCCTCTGACCCGAGCACTCTCTCGCTGAGTACCTGGTACCACCTGGCGATGACGTGGGATGGGACGTCGAACCGTCTCTACGTCAATGGCGCACTCGTCAACACCAATACACCCGCGGCGCTGACGCGTGCCGGCAACTGGCTGAACTGGGCAGCGCCTTCGAACTTTCAAGGCGCTATGCAAGACGTTGTCACGTACAACGCTGCGCTCACCGCCGACGAAATCATGCAGCTGTATCGCGCGCGCATGCCATTGCGCCGCGCCAATCTCGTGAAGTGGGAGCCGCGGTTCACCAACCCTGGTACGGACGACTTGTCCGGCATCGGCGTGAGCTCCGCCATCAGCGGCACCGCCCCCACCGCGGGCAACGACCTGGCGGCGATCCCCTGGGGCGTAGGCATCTCGCCGCAGGCGTTCCGGCTCGCACCGCTGACGGCTGTCACGGCGCACGGCGACCAGCTCGAGACAGGCGCGGTCACGGTCGGGCTGGGCAAGGACGTTGGCTCCAGCGGTTCGCAGCTCGAGACGGGGCTAGTAACGGCGGGGCTCACGAAGGACGTCGGTACAGCGACCGGCAGCGGGCTGCAAACCGGCATCGTGAACGTCACGGGCGGCTCGGTGTTCCTGAATGGCGCGGCCAGTGGCTCACAGCTGCAGACCGGCGCAGTCGCGGTGACGCTAACCAAGGACGCGTCGGCGGCCGGCAGCCAGCTTCAGACGGCGACCGTGGCCACGACCGAGACCGCGCAGGTGGTCGCCAGCGGCAACCAGACCGAGAACGGCTTCGTGTCGGTAACGGGCGGCACGTCGGGCTCAGTCGTCGGCGGTCAGAACGGGGGGCAAGGACGTCGCTTCGGTAACCGGCTGATGCCGGGTCTCATGCGTCGAGGTTGAAGATGACACCAGCGGTACAGAAGACACTGCTTCGCGCGATCGGCACGGTCCTCAGCACCATCGGGACGGCGCTCGTAGGCGTTCCAGAGACGGTGCCTTGGTGTGCTGCCTACCACGTCGCGGGCGCCCTGCTGGCGTCAGTCGGCGGCCTCATGGTGGGCAAGAGCGACCAGGCCCCTGGCGACGTCAATCCGAAGAACATCGACAGCATCCTGCAGGGCGCGCGCAAGGCGCTCGGCTCTGATGTGGTGCTGAAAATCACCAGCATCGCACCGCCGAAACCTCCCCCGGTGTCGGGGCGCTGATGGACCAGCGCGATGTCGTCCACGAGGCGAACGCCATCCTCGACCGGGTGAGCCGCAACCTCGTGCGCATCCTCATCATCGCCGGCATCCGCGTCGAGCCGGCGACCATCGAGAAGATTCGCGGCATCGCCTCGAGCGCGATCGCAGAGGGCATCGCGCTGGGTGAGCGTTATGCGCGCTGGCACCGCGGCAGCCCGCCTACGCGCATCGAGGAGCGCGACGAGGACGTGCACGATACGAGGCCCGGCTGGAAGTCTAAGTTCCCTCCGAAGCCTTCAGACGAAGGGTGATGACAATCGGTTGCACGCGGAGTGGGCACGCCTGCGGCACATCGTCCTTGCTCCACTCGCAATAGGCATTGTCTCGTACATGCCAAGCTGGGTGATTGCACTCGCCTTCGGAATTGTCGCGCAGCAGGCACCCGGAACTCGACGTCGTGTAGTCCTCGGTCACGTTTCACCTCGAAGGAATAGGCAGCGCGCGTTGCTCAACACCGACGTGTTACGCGCGCTGCCATGCGATTCGCCACCATGGCCGATCGCGAAGTCTACCTGAGCGGCGGCACCCGGCTTGCGCGGACGGCGTCAGCGGCATCGGCGACAGATGTCCAGCAGTCACCAGCGTCAACGCTCTCGCGCACGGCTGCCAACAGCGCATCCACCGCCTCGGTGCTGTAGTGGGGCGGGCGTAGACACACCGCCAACTCCTTACGCAGCTGCTTGGCGTCAATCTTGTGCAGCGTTACCAGTTCGGTCTGCGCCGCCAACTCCTCCCGAAGCGCGACCACCTCGCCGGCGAGCACGCGCTCCCATTGGTCGGTGACGTGGTCCACGTCGTCGGTGACCACGCGCAGCGCCTCATCGACGTCCTCTTTGGTCGGCCTAGTCATTCGCCCAGCGCTTTCTTGATGGCTTCGCGCCACTCGGCGTCAGCAACGTCGCCCTGTGCCGTGGGTCTCCCCTTCATGCCTGGCGCGCCCTTGGATGTCAGCAGCGCCCGCACGCGCTCGATGGTGGCTCGCGCGGCCTGCAGTTCGTTCCAGAGGTGTGGCGAGACACGCGCATAGCCATGCGTCGAGACCGACCCAGTGTCTTCGGGTGGCCTCTCGCTGTGCCACGAAACGTAAACCTTCGGGGTCTTGTCCATGCGCCCTACCTTCCAATCGGGAACAAAGTGGAACCACGCGTCTAACTACACGAAGTCTTTGGAGTGCTGCTATGGCTCCGGAGGCCAGCGCTCTATCCAGCTGAGCTAATCGCGCAAGGCCTCTCAACTAACAGTAACCGTTTCGGTTTTCAACAAATCTGCAGACCTGCGAAGCCGCTCCGCGCGGACCGCGTTCCACTTATTTTCCCTAATGACGCTCGGTCTCCGGCGGTTCTGCGCCTGCTCTTTGCGCGTCGCCCAGCGCACGTTTCCAGGCTCGTAGTTGCCATCGTTGTTGATGCGATCGAGCGTTTGCTGCGGCGTCGGCCGCGGCCCGACGTGCTCTAGAAACGCACGTGCGCCATCCATGCCGCGCCACCCTTCGAAGAAGGTGATTCCGCGGGCACCGTAGTACTTGAACACATTCTTCTTGCGGTTCTCGCAACGCTGACGCGCTTGGCTTAGGACCTGGCAGACACGGTCAATCTCCGTGGGCGGTCGGCGCTTCTGCCTCGGCGCAGGAGGCGGCTGGTGCTTCTTGCGACAGATACTGCATCGGCAAGTCTTCTCGGTCATCGTCGATCCTCCATCTCCCGCACCCTCGCCTGCAGCGAGCCAGGCGCGAGGTGCGCGTAGCGTTGCGTTGTCTGAATGTCCGCATGTCCGAGCCAGTCGCGCACCTCGAGCAGCGAGAGCGCCATGCCCCACGTGCCCATGACCAGGTGCGAGCCGCACGTGTGCCGCAGGTCGTGGAAGCGCACGTGCTTTGGGCAGCCGACCTTCGCGCGCCACTGCGTCGCCCAGTTGGCGTCGTAGCCGCGCGAGTGGTGGCCGGTCTTCGTGTGCTTGCCGCCGCCGTCAGCCGGGAACACCAGGCCGTGCGCCTTCGTAGCGCCTCCGTGTCGCCTCCAAGCATCGAGCGCAGCGCGCAGCGGCGGCAGCATCGGCACGGGCCTGTGAGAGCTCTCAGCCTTCACCGCGAGGGCCAAGTCAAACCGCACGTTGATGTGGTTGTCCTTGATGTCCTTCCAGCGCAGTCCCCAAATCTCGCCCTGGCGTAGGCCACCGTAGATGGCGACTGCGTAGGCGGCGCGGTAGAAGTCCGCGCGCTTGGCCTTCTCGATCTTGGCGAACAGCGTTCGAATCTCGCTCGGCTGCAGGAACGTCCACTCGTCTTCCTCCTCGCGCGGGCGCGCCATCTTCGGGATGCGCGAGTCACGCACGGGATTGAGCGCCACCTTCCCGCGCCGCAGCGCGTCGGCGAAGATGTCGCCCATCAGGCGACGCGCGTGCTTGAGCGTGTCCTTCGAGATGAGTCTGCCGGCGGGGATGTTCTTGCAGACCCAGACGCCATCGACCTTGCGGCGGTCGGTGCGCAGCGCCTCGGTCTGCGACAGCTTGGTGATCCAATCGTCGACGTCGACCGGGCGCACGCGGCGCATCGGCCAGTCCGCGAACTTCGCTGTCAGGATGTGGCAGCGGAGCACGCTTCGCTCGCCCTGGATGTCGCGGATGTCGCCGGCGAGCTCGCGCGCATCCATCCAGGCATTGGCGTAGATGCGCAGGACGTCGGGCTCTTTGCCATCGCTAAGAGCCTGCGCTGCCTTGATGGCGTCGCGCGCCTCCTGCTCGCTTGCCCAGCTGCCGAGGTATTCGCCTCGCAGCCGAGCAACGCACTTGCCCCGCTGCCACTTGATCGTGCCTGTTGCCTCACGCGCCATGAGCGTGCCCTCTCCTGCGGCGCAGAGCCGCGACCCGCGCGAACGCCTCGGGCGGTGGCGCCCGGTCTACCACAGGCTTGGGCGCGTTCTCAGCTTCCGCGCGCAGCTTCTTGATGCGCTCGCCCATG
>Ga0247695_1000052_pt1 | contig 40577 bp, 32 predicted proteins | sample CNK36_metaG_FD_182739 | JGI IMG/M metagenome (GOLD analysis project Ga0247695, IMG submission 182739) | Soil microbial communities from Purdue University Martell Research Forest, Indiana, United States - CNK36 | ecosystem: Environmental > Terrestrial > Soil > Temperate forest > Bulk soil...
CGTTGCGATACGTCAACAACCGCGACGGTCAGACGTATCGCAACGGCGTGGCGTTGAAGCGCCGCTATCTGGAAGAGATATTCTCGGGCGTAAAGCTCGGAGGTACGTCGCTCGATCCTCTGCTCTTGCCCGGCGATGCCGGGTTCCCGTATTGGGGTGATCTCGGGGCTAAATTCGCATGGCACATGGAGTCGATGCCCCGCATTGCGGTTACGAAAACGCTCGGCGCATCATCCGCGGACGATCGTCTCCAGCCTCTTCTCGCCACTTGGGCTGAGAGCGCTCGCGAAGCCATCGATGCCCTGCACCCGCTGCTGACGCTCGCTCGCGAACGGACGTTGCCGTTGGCCGTGTTCTCCCTTACGGAAGCAATGCTTGAAGAAGAGCTGCCTGCGGCCGATGCTGCGGCGTTTCTGGTGAACGCCGCGCAACGCGCCGGCGAGGACGCCACGCCCGAATGGCTGTGGGAGGTCGAGACGGATGAAGCGCTGCTCGACCGTCTGCTCGCGGAGAATGCGCCGCCTCCGTCGCACCAGACTCTTGGAGCAGGGCAGACGCTCGCGAAGGCCGCGTACCACGCCGCCACACTAATCCGTAAGAGCGCGGGCTCGATGGCGACGTTGGTGAAAGACCGCGGCGGCGATTTCGTCTCAACGAAACTGTTAGCGTCCACGCGTCCCGCATTAAACGCGACGCTCGGACGCTTTTTCGGGGATATCTTCTGTTACTTCTCGCGCCGCGGTGTGCGTGGGGATCCCGGTCTCATTCCGCAGCGGATCGCAGCGGCGTTTGACTCCGCCGAGGCCGCAGGCGGGCCGCTCGTGGTCATCGCACACAGTCTCGGCGGCGTGATATCCTACGATCTTCTGAGCGACCTCCGGCCCGACATCACCGTGGACCTCTTCGTCACGGTCGGTTCGCAGGTTTCGCATTTCGAAGAAATGAAGCTGTACGGCTCGAGTGATCCCGCCGCGAAAGCGGGCGGACCAAAAGCGCACGTTCCTGACAACATCAACTGGTGGGTGAACTTCTACGACCCGGTCGATCTGTTCGCGTACGTGTGCGAGCCAGTTTTCGACCGCGTCACCGATGTGGCGTACGATACGCGCACCCATACGGTCAACTCCCACGGCGCTTATTTCGATCAACTCGGTTTTTACCGTCTTCTCCGCGCATACGTATGACCTTAATCTATGAAGCTCCTGCGGGGGACGCCAAGAGGGAACGGCGTCTTCATGCCATCGTGATCGGCGTCGCCGACTACCCGCACCTGCTACATGGAACCGGACCTCAGGCGGCTTACACCTTCCAACTGGGCCAGGTCGAGCATCCGAAACCTTCCGCTATCGCGATCACGAAATGGCTCATCGAGGAGTATCGGAACCCAGAGGTCGAGCTCGGATCCGTCGAGCTGCTGCTGTCGCCGGGCGAAACGTGGCAGCGCGCGGATGGGACGGCGGTCGATGTGGCACGGGCCACCTTCGACGAAATCAAGAGCGCAACGGCGGCATGGCACGCCCGCTGTCATTCGAACCCGGGGAACACTTCCTTCTTCTATTTCTGTGGCCACGGCATGAACTACTTGACGCAGCTCCTGCTACCTCAGGACTTCGGCACCGCGGAGGTCGCGATTCCTTGGGACCGCTGCATTGACTTCACCCGCTTTCTTACCGCAATGCGGGGATGTGCCGCACGCACGCAGCTTTTCTTCGTCGACGCTTGTCGCAACCAGCCGGAGCCGCTGTCTGCACTGGAACCGTATGGCAACCCCCTGGTTTTTGCGAACTCGAACGTGCCCCCGCCCAACCGGCTCGTCTTCTACGCCGCGGCGCCCGAACAGGCCGTTCCGCTCCGCAAGACGGGCGGCACCACCGCCTTGGCCGAGGCATTTCTCAAGGCAATGCGCGGAGCGGCCGCGCAAAAACCATCCAAGGCTTGGCGCGTTAGCCTCTTCTCACTGTCGGGGCCCCTGGTCCAGCTCGTTTCCAAAATCGCTGCGCGCGACGACCTCGAACAGACGCCAGATCCTCGCCCGGAAGGGAAGGACGTTGTTCTGCACGAGCTCGATACGCCGCTGATTTTCACGCAGATTGACTGCGAAACGCCGCTTGCGCGCCGCGAAGCCGCCATCGAACTGGTGCCTGATATGCACTCCATGTGGCTGAAGCGCGTCTCCGCTGCCGGAAACTCTCGGCCGTGGCTCGACGACGTGGAACTTGGCGACTGGGAAGTTTTAGCGAACTTCAAGTCGTTCGCTCCGTATCAGGAAAAAGTAGAGATCGGTACACCGTTTTTCGAATGGATGATTGAACGTTGAGAAACAGCTTCACTCTATCGTTTGACCACGACGTGCCGCCGGCCGCCGTGGAGATCGTCGCGCAGGATCTGCAGACGATGAAGCGGATGCTCGTGCGCAGCGGTCGCACTGAGGAAGTCGAAACCTCGGCGCCGGCGCGGTTCATCCGCGTCCATCTGCCTTCCGGCCGCGTCGTCAGCATCGCGCGCTCCGGCACCATGCAGCGTGTGACCCGCGACATGCTGACTCCTCCTAATGCGCGTCGAGAGAGCGCCGTGAAAGAGGACTACACACCGACCGCTCGCCGCCGTTTCGGCATCCCCGACGCGCGCAACACGGAGCTCACCGGAGCAATGTGGGAGCAGCGAACGGGTGAGGGATCGTCGTCATCCCAATGGCTCTGGAGCCTGGACGGTGGCAAATGCGCTGCACAAGGCCTGCGCTGGGTATTCGCAGGCGATTCGCTGCGTCCCTTCGAGCTGAGCGGACGCTTTGGACGAAGCTCGGTCGGTGTGTCTATTCCTGGCGATACGCAGAGCGTTTCGATCGAGTCCGACCGTACCGATCCTAAGCGTCAGCGCATTCAATTGTTCAGCCGCTCGAAGGTCGGCGACACGCTCCTGAATTTCCTTCGCAATGGCAAGTTGCTGGAGGCGGAGACCGCGACAGATCTGGCCGCGCGGGTTTTCACACCGCCGGTCATCGACCCCTTCGCCGCAGCGATCGCCGGCTACCTGCTGCTCCGTCTTCATGACGCGCAGCGTCTCGAGCCGCATCTTAACGCCCTCGTCGAAGACTTCCCCGATCTTGCCGACGGTCCGGTCATTCATGCAGGCTATCTAATGCTGCGCTCACCCCAAGACACCGAAGGAATCGCGTCGCTGCTTGAGCTCGCGATCGAGCGCGGCATGCCCGTTTATACTGAGGGGCTGCGAATGTTGGTCGACGGACTGCTCACGCTCGGCGATCGCGGCTTTGAGCGCGTCAGGGAGTTGCGTGGCAGATTAGGGCACGTGCTGTGGGAGTCGCCGGTGCGGACTCTTCTGACGCAGGCTGACTCCCCGACGCCGCTGCCGCGCGTCATCGTGACCTGCGGCGACCCTCTTTAAGCATCGGGGTCGAGTCGGTGGATTGCGAGTACGTGCGGACATAGGGTTCGCGATACGCCTTTCGGCGGTGAGGGCACTACTTCAAGATGAGCGGAGTTGATGCGTAATTCCTGCGCCGGTGGACGCGTCCGAACGTTGACGTAGACTCCGTCGCAGCCGCCGACCTTTTCGGCTCTTACACATTTGCCTGCCGCCTTTCCTCTCGCAAGCATCGATTCCCTTTTTTGGCCAACAGGCCGCCTCAGTGCAACGGCAAATTTGTCCAGTTAGTGCGCGTCTCCGGCCGATGGTCGGAAATCACCACTCATGGACGTATCTCCGAGGCCGAGCTCCGATCATTCATCGCCCGACACCTACTCACGCCGTTCTCATTCATCCCGATCGAGAGTTCGTTCCCGTCTGGCCTGCCGAAGTGCGCTAAAGTTCCCGCGAGTGATCGGAGGATCGCTTCCGCACGTGCTTTGATCGGCGAGCTGCTTGTGAGGCGTCCCAAGAGGTGAGACTCAGCGACCGTCTGGGAACGTCCTCGTCCTCAAGCCCTAGGGTCCCTTCGATCCAGATCACTGACAACGGCGATAGTGCCGCGAAGTTTGGGGGCACATCTTCAAGTGACGCCGGAAAATCGTGAGCATGTCTCATCTCGATTCTCCGTCGAAGGGTGCGTATCGAGGATTTAGGTTGGCGGGGCCGACGGGACTCGAACCCGCGACCTCCGGCGTGACAGGCCGGCGTTCTAACCGACTGAACTACGACCCCGCGATTAGGAACCTCGCTAACCTGACCTCAAGTAGCGGCATTCCCGGGAGGCGCGCATCCTACGGGTGGGGTGCGGGGGTGTCAAGGATCGCGGAAATCTCGGGAGTCAGCGCGGCAGAACGAGCGGGAGAAGACGGTGGCGGAGCCTTGGGCAACCAGCGCGGCCGGCCGTGCCGGCTCACGCCAGCGCGAAGTCGACGCGGAGGGTGAAGAGGGCGATCAGCCAGCCGAGGAGGATGACGAACGTTGCGGTCAGGGCGCGGTCGCGGGTGGGGGTGCGGCAGATCGCGGCCAACCAGAAGAACATCGGGAAGTCGACCAGGGCGTAGCGGGAGATCGACTGCAGCGAGCCGGAGCTGAGGGGGATGGCGACAGAGAGCAGTGTGTAGACGGCGTATGACCACTGGCGGCGGAGGAGGAACCAGCAACCGGCGGCGATCATCAGGATCGCGGCGGCGATGTTCAGGGCGATGAAGTTCCACGGTTTGCTGATGACGAGACCGTTCTGCGGAATCGATGCGCTCAAGGACGATCCGCGGCCCCAGAGGGTTTGCGCGTTGACGAATGCGAGAGGATCTCCGGTCCGCGTGTATAGATAGATGATGAAAGCGGCTGTGCCGAGGGGCAGCAGCAGAAGCCAGAGGAGCTGCTTCGATAGTCGTTCGTTGCGCTGGAAGGGGAGGAGGAGAAGCGCGGGAAGCAGACAGATGCCGATGACCCTCGTTGCGGCGCTCAGGCCGCCGAGGAGGCCGGCGGACCACCATCGATTTCGTGCAGCGGCGAGAAACGTTCCGGCGGAGAGGAGCAGGAAGAGCGACTCCGTCATCGGGAGGGAAAAGAAATAGCTGGTGGGGAAGAGCGTGATGTACCAGACCGCGCGCTCGACTTCGTCGTCCGAGGCGCCGAGTGATCGGCCGGCACCGGCTACCGCGAAGAGTGCGGTCAGGAGGGCGGCATTCGAGGTGAGCACGGCCACGATCGAAAACGATTCGCTGCCTCCTCCTCCGAGGCCGCGGACCAGCAGCGGATAGACCGGGAAGAACGCCCAGGTGTTCTTCGGCTTGCCGTCGAGCGAGCGCGGCTCGTATCCGCTGATGGCGATCTGACGGTAGAACCAGGCGTCGCCGACCATCGCCAGGCGCAGGAGCTCGGGCTGGAGGCGTTTGGCGGAGAGCGAGACCTCCGTCTGCCAGATGGTGTTGTTGTACTCCTTGGCGAGGAACGCCAGTTGGGAGCCGATGACCAGCAGGAGGATCACCGCCGCCCGGCTGACGGCGAACGCACCGAGAACGTTGTAGACGGTCCGACGCGGCATGGCGTCGATTGTCTCACTGCCGGCACGGCCGGCTGCGCTGGTTGCCCAAGGCTCGGCCACCATCGTCGCTCTGTCGTTCTGCCGCGGAGACTCCTACCGTTCGCGGTCCTGCGGGCCGTCCTGGCCCGGAGGGGGCACGAACAGGCTGATGCGGGCTGCGCCCGATTCTCCCGGGAAGACTTCGACGCGAAAACGGCCCGTCACGTCGTCGAAGGCCACCCTTCCGAGACTGCCCTCGTCCGCGCTTGCGCTCGGAGCCGCCGCCGCCCACCCCTGCACGATGATCGACTGCTCGCCCGGCGCGAATGCGAATGCGGCTTGGAGCACGCCGTCGTCGGACAGCTCGGTCACGCGCTTCTTGCCGAGGGGAACGAACTTGCCGAGGTCTCCGAGGAAGGCGATTCCAGAGGGGCCGACCGGCACGATCACGACGTACGCCGGATCGCCATGGATCACCTGCGTCCACGGGACCTCTCCCGAGGTCTGGTGCCCTTTTCCGGAGAACCAGTTGTAGATGTAGACGTCGCCGCCGAGTCCGAGCAATTGCGGGGTGAACGTGGCCGTGCGGTCGTCTGTGCGCGGGTGTGCGAAGAGGTAGATCGCGCGCATCGGGCCGTGATCGGTATAGGTGAAGGAGACCAGCGGTTCGCCGGCGTTGTGGGCATCGTTGAGGATGCTCTCGTCCGAGGGCACGGCGGGGACGTCGGGCTTCACGATGACGCCGTCGGGGCGTACGGCGTAGAGAAGATTCGCGCCGTTGACTTCGCCCATGCGGTCGCCGACGCCGACGATGCCCGCGGAGAGCGTGGCGATCAGCAGGTGGACCTTCTCATCGCTGCCGAAGACGTCGCTGAAGGGATAGACGCCGAGTGCCGAGGCCAGCCGCGAGCTGTAGAAGAACTGATCCCACTTGTCGCGGGTGAAGTGGTCCTCGCTCACGCGGATGGTAGTGAGGTTGTCGTATTTCGAGCTTTGCAGGAAGTGCCGCGGGGTGGCCATGCAGTACTGCATGGAGAGGCCGAACTGATTGCCGAGGAGCGCCATGTTGTCCATGAAGGCGTTCTGGTCGTCGATGGTGTAGTCGGCGGTGGCAAACTCGTCCAGCCAGTCCTGCTCGTACCCGAACACGCCGTTGTTTCGCAGGTAGGTGCCGACGTTCGTCCAGTAGGCGGGATCGGTGATGACGTTGTTCGACATCCGATACTGCTGGCGGTAGGGACTCTTGGCGTCGATCCAGCGGGCGTGGGTGATGAGCGGTAATCCGAGGTCCTTCTGAAAGGCGCCCAGACCATTCGGAAAGATGTCGGGATGCGCTTCATAGCGCTTGATTCCCTCCGGCAGCCAGGGAGGATAGTGATTCCAATCGCCCCGCTCCCCTTTCGGATACCACCAACTGTCGATCTGCATGTAGCCGAGGGCAACGCCCGCCTTCGCGAACTGATCCTTCATGGCCAGGAGTGTGCCGGTGTAGCCGAGCGATGCCTCGAAGTCGTAGTAGTAGCCGGCGCCGTTGTCCGTCCAGTAGCCGAGGGATTTGAGCGTGGGATCGGCGTCGTTCGCCGGGCGGGTCTTGCCGTTCAGATCGGTCAGGGCGTGGCCCCAGTCGTCGAAGGCGCGATTGATCCCGTTGGCAACGACCAGGAGGGTTCGGTGAGCGAGTCCGCGCGGGATCGTGGTGATCCGGGCATTGATGCGGCTCTCGAATTCGCCCGCGGGGGTGAGGTGGAGACTGGCGACCATGAAGTCGGAGGCGGGGGAGAGGATGAAGGAGTGGCCGGCGTCGTCGAAGTTGACCCACGGTCCGTCGGGACCGGAGAGGTCGAAGTGATACGTGGCCCACTTGCCGAGGAACGACAACTGAAACGGTACGGTGGGCGAGACCGTCAGCTTCGGGAACCCTCCTGCATTCGGCGACTCCTCGGCATGCCGATCGGTGAAGAGAACGGCGGCGCGCGCCGGATAGCTGCGAATCGAGCCTTCGCGGGCGTTGCCGAACGTGAACGAGATCTCGTGAAAGTCGCCGATGCCGTCGTGGCCCGCCGAGGTTTTCAAGTCGGAGGCGTGGGTCGGGAGGGATCCGCTGAACGTCCAGCTCGGATCGGCGGTGCTGATCGTGTAGTGGCCGTTCTGTTCAACGATGACCGTGATGCCGGCCGCCGGCTCGTGAACGGTCTCCGCGTGCAGCGGCGAAAGCGGTGAAACGGCGAGGAAGAGCACCGCCATGGCGAGCGCGCGCGGCGCGCGCGGCACAGACGGATACAGTAACGCCACGAGCCCGACGAGTTTTCCGGCCATTGGTGGATATTGGACGGCCGGGATTGTAGCGCATCGATTCCATTATCGTCTACCTGGCGGACGGGCGATCAGGCCGGGAATGCCGAACGCGTAGATCGTCTTGGAGAGATCCCCGACATACGCGCGGCCGTTGGCAATGGCCACGCCGCCGTATCCGAGACTCGTCATCTGGAAGGACCAAAGGAGGTCCCCGGTCGCCGCATCGAACGCCACGACCGACTGCCCTCCGACCGCGAAGACGACGCCGTTGGCGATGGAGACTGGCGCGAGGACGGGACCGTCGAACGTGCGCCGCCAGAGGATGGCGCCGTCGCTCGGCCTGACGGCGCAGACGGATCCGAGCCGCGACGGATCGTCGCCATCGGGCGGGGCTCCGCCGCCGATGTAGAGCGTGGTGCCGTCGAAGGCGGCGGTGGAGAGGGTGCCTTCGCCCATCTGTGGAATATCGCCGCCGACGGCGATCGGTGCCACCCAGATCGGGCCCGCCGCCAGGTCATTCCGGTCGAAGGCGTAGTAGCCGCCGTCTTTCTGCCCGGCGCCGACGAGCTCCCGTCCGGCGGCGTCGGTGAAAAGGGTGGGGGAGGAGCCCCAATCAGCGTCCGTCATATCGGGATTCGCCGGAAGCTGCCAACTGTCTTCGATGATCATGGTGCCGAGGTCGATGCGGACGATGGAGTAGGAGTTCCCCACGCCGAACGTCTCCGCCGATCCTGTTGTGACGAAGATCTTGTTGTGATCGACGTCGACGGCCGCCGACGTCCACACCCCGCCGCCCGTCTTATCCTCGGGGACGAAGTACGTCGTGTTGGAGACCTCTCCGGTGGCGGGGTCGATCGCCGCCAGAGCGCCCCGAGGAAAGGGATTGTCGCAGTTGCTGGCGATGCCCTGAAGGAGCTTGCCGCCGGCGAGCGACGGCGAAGACCAGCCGTAGTAGCCTCCGGCCGGCGTGTTGTCGCCGAGCGACCGGCGCCAGATCGTGGTCAGCGTGTCGGCGTCGAGCGCGTAGAAACCGTCATCCCCGCCGGCGAGGTAGATGCGGTTTCCATCGATCAGAGGCGACGAGGTGATGCCTGCCAGGGGAGGGTTGCAGCTCGCGTTGCTGGTCTGGCCGAGATCGGCGGAGGCGATGACGTCTCCCGTGTTCGCATCGAGTGCCCACTCCAGCCCGGACCAATCGCCGACATAGACCTTGCCGCGCGCGACCGAAGGAGCCGAGGCGATCGCCCCCTTCAGTTTTTGCGACCAAAGGAGAGCGATCCTGGGCACCGAATCGGTCGAAAGGATGCTCTCGCCGGCGGCATTGCCGGTCATCGCGAGCGTGCCGCAATACTTCGTCCATTCGTTGACCGGCGTCGTGGCTGCGCGGCGTCTCACGCCGTTGGCGGGCGCGGCGAATGACGGCAACGCGATCAGGAGCGCGATGGCGATGCTTCGACGATGGATGTTCACGCGTGACATTGACGATTTCCTCGAGACAGAGCTCCGCCGCAGTACCCGGTTTGTGATTCGCGGCTCGACGCGGAATGCGTCAATCGGTTGGAGCGCCGTCCTCCATTTGACTCCCGTCAGCAGCAGGTCCTGTGCCGTGCGACGATCGATTCGCCGGCACTGGCGTAACGGACGTGCGAATGTGTTCTCCGTTTACGTGTTTCGCGCTCGCGGAGTACGGTGTCACCGTGGCGTCACACGGTCAACTCACGCTATGTCAGCCGCGTGCATACTGAAATCTGCACAATCGGCAACTGTGCACTTGCGGAGCGAGTCCACTTCGGTCCCTAACTTCATGAATAAGCGCGGGGGGACGATTCATCCGCAGATTGCGCAGTTGAACGCAGATAGGAGACGGTTCTTGTCTGGGTCACATAACTATAGCGAACAGCGGAAGCCGTCACGAATGCAATGTGAAGCCTCAACTTGCAAATTGCACGTACGGTACCTATCATGCTGATTCTTCAAGACCTGCATGCTTGTCGAACGTGCCATCGCGCCTGTACTCAAAGAACTTTTCTCGAGTTATCCGGTCGTCACTCTCACTGGACCGCGGCAGTCCGGGAAGACCACGCTCTGCCGCACGCTCTTTCCTGAGCTTCCGTATTTCAATCTCGAGCGGCCCGACCTCCGTGAAGCGACGGCGGTCGATCCTCGCGGTTTCCTTGCCAGGGCGGGCGATGGGGCGATCATCGACGAAGTCCAGCGTGTTCCCGAACTGTTCTCCTGGCTGCAGGCTCATGTCGATGAGCGCCGTCGGAACGGGATGTTCGTTCTGACCGGCAGCGAACAGTTCCTGGTCTCCGAAGGGATCTCCCAATCACTCGCAGGACGCACGGCGATCCTGCACCTGATCCCCTTTTCCATCGAAGAGGCGAGCGCGATTCATCCCGGTATGGATACCAATGAAATGCTCTTCACCGGTTTCTATCCTCGGATCTACGACCAGAGCCTGCATCCCACGCAGGCCCTCGGCGATTATTTCGAAACGTATGTCGAGCGAGATGTCCGGATGCTCGGCGGCGTGCGGGATCTCTCCACGTTTCAACGATTCGTCCGCCTCTGCGCGGGACGGGTCGGACAGCTTCTCAATCTGCAAAGCCTCGGCAATGATGCCGGCGTGTCGCACACGACTGCCCGGGAGTGGATCAGCGTCCTGGAGGCCAGCTATGTCGCGTTCCTGCTGCCGCCACTGCATGCGAACGTGTCGAAGAGACTCATCAAAACGCCGAAACTGTACTTCCACGACGTCGGGTTGGCCGCCTATCTTCTCGGGATCGAAAATGCTTCGCAGATCGAGACGCACCCACTTCGCGGTGCCCTCTTCGAGAACATGGTGATCGCCGAGGTCCTGAAATACAGGTACAACTCCGGGAGACGAAGTAACCTCAACTTCTATCGCGACAGCAGCGGTCTCGAGATCGACCTGGTCTATCCGCTTGCGAATCGGTATCTGGCTATCGAGATCAAAGCGGGACAAACCGTGACGACCAGTCAAATCGTCGCGCTCGATAAGTTCCATCGTCTCTTCCCGCATCAGAACGAAACCTCGATTCTCGTCTACGGCGGCGAAGAGGAGCTCGCAAGAGGGACGACGCAGGCGATTCCTGTGCGGGCGCTCGCGGTGCGGCTCGGGCAACTCGAGAATGAGAACCGGGCGTAGTCCGGACGATGCAGGCTCACCATGATCACGGGCCGCCGTTTTACTGGATGGGGAACGTGGGTCGGACTCTCCAGTCCGACCTAGGGTCGGACTCTCCAGTCCGACCTACGTTTTACGCGGTGTCAGTATGGACGGGAAGTGTGGTGGCATCGGCCAGCCGCGGTGCTTTCGTATCCTTCTCTGACAGCACCGGCTCCGAGATCGGCCACTCGATCCCGATCTCCGGATCGTTCCAGAGTATGGCGCGGTCCGACGTCGGGTCGTAGAGCGTCGTGCACTTGTAGACCAGGTCCGAGCCGTCTTCCATGGCGCAGAAGCCGTGGGCGAAGCCGGGGGGGACCCAGAGTATCCGTTTGTTGGCGTCGCTCAGCTCGATGCCGAACCATTGGCTGAACGTCGGGGAGCCGCGGCGGATGTCGACGGCGACGTCGAAGATGGCGCCGCGGGTGCAGCGGACCAGTTTTCCCTGCGCGTTCGGCTCCTGGTAGTGGAGGCCGCGCAGGACGCCCTTGGCGGAGCGGGAGTGGTTGTCCTGGACGAAGGGGGCGCTGATGCCGGCGGCCTGGAAGGCGTCCAGGCGGTAGGTTTCCATGAAGAATCCGCGGTCGTCGCCGCGGACCGCGGGCTCGATCAGGAGGACGCCGGGGAGGGTCGTTGGTCGAATGTTCAAGGCGGGCGGATGATACGACAGCTCGTTTGCTGTATTGTTTCACCATGCGCGCGCATTTCGCCTTCACTTCGAACGCCGTTGCCAGCCCGGCAGCCGATGTTTTGCGGGTGGTCGTGGTCAGCAGCGCGCCGCTGGTGCGCTCGGGTCTTCGCACGATTCTCGGCGCATTCGATGACCTCGATGTCACGGAGGCCGATCCGACACGGCTGCGCGTTCTGAACGCCGACGTGATGATCTGCGACGGCACGGTCCCTGATGTGGATGTCCCCGCGCTCGTGCTGGTCTGCGACGGTGCCGGCGCCTCGGATGCGCTGGCCTCGGGGGCGCGCGGCGTGCTGGCGCGCACGGCCGCACCGCGGCGGATGCACGCGGCGCTGCATGCGGTGGCCGAGGCGGAGATCGTGATCGACGATATCTTCGCCGATGAGCTGCTGCGGCATCCGCGCGCCGAGGTGCAGATGATCGAGCCGCTCACCGCGCGTGAGCGGGAAGTGCTTCGGCTTCTCGCCTCCGGTCTGACGAACAAGGAAATCGCGCAGCGCCTCGGCGTGACCGGTCACACGATCAAGTTCCACATGAACGGCATCCTCGGCAAGCTCGGCGCGGCCACGCGCACCGAGGCCGTCGTCGAAGCGGCGCGGCGCGGCATCATCGCGGTCTAGCGTCTATGTCGCACATCATTCTCGACCCTGGCGCCGGCAAACCGCGGCAGGAGTGGAAGCTGGCCGGCATCGTCTTCTTCGCGCTGCTGGCCATCGCGGTTCTCTACGCCACCTACATCATCCTCGAGCCGTTTCTCGCGCCGATCATGCTCGGCGCCGTGTTGGTCACCGTCACCTATCCGATCTACCGGCGCATCCGCGAGAAATTGAACGGCGGCGCGAACAAGGCAGCGACGGTGATGCTCTTCCTCATCACCTTCACCATCCTGCTGCCGTCCTTTCTCATCATCGTCCTCCTGGTGCAGGAGGCGAACGTGGTGGTGAAGCATCTGCAATCGGGCGATCTGGAGCGCGCGCTGCAGCGGATCGACATCACGAACCGCATGCCGTGGATCAAGCGTGTGGCGCCGAACTTCGATCCTGCCGCAATCAGCCCGGCGCGCGTCATCATTCCGGTGGTGCAGAAGGCGCCGGCGTGGATCGCCGAGCATGGCGCGGCGGTGATCGGAGGCATCGCCGGTCTGGCCATCGGCCTGTTCCTGGTACTCCTCTCCGCCTATTTCTTCTATGTGGAAGGGGAGACGATCGTGGCCGAGGCGGAGGCGCTCTCGCCGCTGCCGGCGCGCTACAACGTGCTGTTCGCGGAGAACTTCAAGGGCGTGATCGACGCCACCTTCCGCGGGCAAGTCATCACGTCGCTGACGCAGGGGATCTTCATCGGGATCGGTCTGGCTATCGCCGGCATCCCGGGGGCGATCCTTTGGGGAGCGGTGGCGACGATCCTCTCGCTCCTGCCGGTGGTCGGCTCTGCCGCGGTGTGGATTCCTGCGGCGCTGTATCTCTACGCCCTGGCCTCGATGGGCGAGCGCGGCTATTTCGGGGCGATCTTTCTCACGATCTGGGGCATCGTGGTCGTGCCGATCATCGAGCACGTGGTGCGGCCGTGGGCGATGAAGGGGAAGATGCAGCTTCCGGCCATCCCGCTGCTGGTCTCGGTCCTCGGCGGGATGGAAGCCTTCGGCTTCGTCGGGCTGGTCGTCGGACCGCTGGTCTTCTCGCTGCTGATGGCGATCATCGACATCTATAAGCACTCGTTCAGCATCCCGGCGAGCGAGGGGGATGTGGCGTAGGGGTCTCACGCGAAGACGCGAAGGCGCGAAGAGGGGGCGGGAAATGCGGGATTGGCGGCCCCCTAACCTTTTGTTGACGTCGCGCGTCTTACCCCTAGCCGTACAATCATCAACGATGACTTTCGTCCGTACCTGCGCCTCACTGGCCCTCGCGTTGGCCGCCGCCTCCTGCTTCTCGGGGTATCGCACCGAGGCGGATGCGAAGGCGTTGCGCGTGCGGCGGGGGACCTTTGCCAGCGACGTCGTCATCACAGGCGAATTGCGGGCGGCGCGGGGGGAGGAGCTGGCGGTGCCGCATCTGCCGCAGTGGCAGACGACGATCAAGTGGATCGCTCCGGATGGCGCGGACATGAAGCAGGGCGATCGCGTCGTCGAGCTCGATAACTCCACCTTCGCCACCAACCTCGATGCAAAACGTCAGGCGGTGGCCCAGGCACAGCAGGAGTTGCAGCAGAAGCAGGCCGAGTGGAAGGCCGATACGCTGGACAAGCAACTCGACGTGGAGCGCAAGCGGGCCGACTACGACAAGACAAAGCTCGATGCCTCCGTGCCGAAGGAGATCGTTTCGGCGCGCGATTTCAATGACCGGCAGATCAAGTTCAAACGCGCCGAGGTGGAGCTGGCCAAGGCCATCGACGTCTTCAAGTCGCAGAAGACCTCGGTGAAGGCGGACGGCGACAATCTTCTCCTCAATCTGCAGAAAGCCCAGCGCGAGCTCGACATCGCCGAGCGCGCCATCGATGAGCTGATTCTGCACGCTCCCCGCAACGGCATCGTCGTCATCCGCGATCATCCGTGGGAGGGCCGGCGTCTGCAGGAGGGCGACCCCGTGTTCATCGGCCTGACGCTGGCGCAGTTTCCGGACATGTCGTCGCTGCAGGTGGAGGCCGATCTGGCCGACGTCGATGACGGACGGATCGGCGCCGGGATGCCGGCCACGATCGTGCTCGATGCCTATCCGAATATGTCCTTTCCCGGACGTGTGTCGTCGATCTCGGCGGTGGCGCAGGAGAGCAGCCGCACCTCACTGCGTCGCGCCTTCCGGGTCATCGTGGCTCTCGACCGTCTCGATGCCGTGCGGATGCGGCCGGGTCTTTCGTCGCGTGTCGTCGTCCATGCCATGAAGCAGCAGGACGCATTGCTGGCGCCACGGGCGGCCATCGACTTCTCCGGGACGAAGCCGCGCGTCCATCTCGCCGGCGGCAAGAGCGTCGACGTCATCCTCGGCGCGTGCAATGCGCAGGAGTGCGTGGTGAAGAGCGGGTTGAAGGATGGGGAGACGCTGGGGCATGCGTAAATCCTTCATCGCCATCGGCATCGCCATCATCGCGGTCCTCCTCGGCGCGGGGTGGACGCGGAACAAACTCGCGGCCGACCGGCAGGGGGACTGGGTGCGCGTTTCCCGCGGCGATCTCATCACCGGTATCGACGTCACAGGCACGCTCTCGGCGGTCGACTCGGGTAGCTTCGGCCCGCCGCAGGTCAGCGATGTGTGGGAGTTCAAGATCTCGATGGTCGCACCCGAGGGAAGCGACGTGAAGGCAGGGCAACCGGTCCTCGGGTTCGACACGATGGATCTGCAGAAACGGCTCGATGAAAAGAGAGCCGAGAGCGAGCAGGCCCGCAAGGAGATCGAGAAGGCGCGCGCCGATCTGGCTCTGCGCCGCGAAGACGAGAAGCTCAAACTTGCCGATGCCGAGGGAAGGCTGCGGAAGTCGCAGCTCAAGCTCGAAGGGCCGCCGGACATCCTGGCCAGCAAAGACCGCAAGCAGATCGAGCTCGATTTCGGACTGGCGAAAGAGGAGACCGAGTCGATCCGGCAGCGCATCGCGTCGTTCGAGAGAGCCGCCTCGGCGCAGATCGCGCTGCTGACGAGCAAGCAACAAACCGCGGATGCGATCGTCACCGCGGCCCAGAACACCATCAAGGCGATGACGATCGTGGCGCCGCGCAATGGAACGATCGTCTATGTGACCAACTGGCGCGGCGATAAGAAGAAGGTCGGCGACACCTGCTGGCGGATGGAGCGGGTCATCGAGATTCCGGATCTGGGGCGCATGATGGCCAAAGGGGAAGTCGATGAGTCGGATGCCGGCAAAGTTGCCGTCGGCCAGCGGGTCGTGTTCAACCTCGACGCCCATCCCGATGAAGAGTTTACGGGGACGATCAGCGATGCCTCGCGGACGGTCGGCAAGCGGCAAGGGACGACGGATCCGATCAAAGTGCTGAAGGTCAACATCAAACTCGACCGCACCGATCCGGCCAAGATGCGGCCTGGGATGCGCTTTCACGGCACGGTGGAGCTGGCGCGGGCGAAGAACGCGCTGCTGATTCCGCGCAATGCGGTCTTCGTCACCGACCGCGGGCCGGTGGCCTACCGGCGCGGCACCTTCTCGGTCACGGCCATGCCGCTGACGCTGGGAGGCGAGAACGAGAAGTCGGTCGAGGTGCTGAGCGGTCTCTCCGCGAGCGACCGCGTTCTGGTTCCGAAGACCGGCGACAAGGATCAGGCGAAGTCGTGAGCCGCGCGGGACTCCTGCTACTCGTGCTCGCAGCCGCGGCGTGTCAACCATCGAACGAGGTGCCGACGTTCCGCGTCGAAGCCGTGCGCTTCTCGCGGCAAGTGACGGCGGACGGCAATCTGAAGTCGACGAAAGCGACGCCGCTCTCGGCGCCGCACGACGCACCGCAGTCGCTGAAGATCGCCTGGCTCGTTCCTGATGGATCGCTGTTGAAGAAGGACGAGGTGGTGGTGCGCTTCGATCCGACCGACTTCAATACGCAACTGCAGGCTGGCCGCGAGGATCACGACACCGCCGGCAACAAGATGTACAAGACCAATACCGAGGCCTCGACGACGCGGACGAATCTTCGCCGCGATGCCCACCAGGCCGGCGACGAGCTGCTGGCGGCGCGGCAGTTCAAGTTTGACGACGCGGAGGTTTTCTCGCGTTATCAGCGCGTGGAGTCGCAGATCGATGAGACGCTGGCCGGCCGCAAGAAGGAGCACGCGGAAGGGGTCCTCGGCGTGCGCGACAAGCTCTCCGCCGCCGACCGCGATCTCGTCTCGATCGAGCAGCGCAAGGCCGATCTCAAGATCCGCAACGCCGAGCAGGGGTTGCACGCGCTGGAGATGCGCGCGCCGTACGACGGCATTCTGGTCCTGCAGCGCGACTGGCGCGGCGACATCGTCCGCGTCGGCGATACGGTCTGGCCGGGCAGTCCGATCGGCGAGATCCCGGATCTCAAGTCGATGAAGGCCGAGGTCTTCGTCCTCGAGGCGGATGCGGCCGGGCTCGCTGTCGGCGAGAAGGCAACACTCTCGGTCGAAGGAAAGCCCGGCTCGATCATCACCGGAAAGATCTCGCAGGTCGACAAGCTGGCCCGCCCGCGTTTCCCGCGCGTGCCGGTGCAGTACTTCGGCGCCACGATCACGCTCGATCACACCGATCCGTCGCTGATGAAACCGGGCGCTCGCGTCCGGGCCGTGCTCGACGTCGAGGATCGCGCCGGCGCCTTCTCCATCCCGCGCCAGGCGATCTTCGAGAAGCAGGGGAAGAAGCTCGTCTACCGCAAGCGCGGAGGGAAATTCGAGCCGGTCGCCATCGAGATCGGCTCCTCATCCGCCGGCCGCGTCGTGGTGACGAAGGGATTGGCGAAGGGTGACGAGATCGCGTTGCGAGATCCGACGGAGGAGAAGGATGCGGGGTAGAGGTCTCGCGGTCTCGGGGTTGCGGGGTCTCGCGGTGTGCGAAGCCACGTGCGCTGCCATCTCTTCAACCGCCGCGAGACCGCGCAACCCCGCAACCGCGAGACCCCGCCCATGACCACCCCCGAGACCTTCACCACCGCCCTGCAAAACCTGGCTACGCACAAGCTGCGGACGGCGTTGACGATGCTTGGGATGATCTTCGGGGTCGGGGCGGTGATCGCCATGCTGTCGATCGGCGCTGGGGGCGAGAAGAAGGCGCTCGAGGCGATCGGAAAGCTCGGGCTGCGCAACGTCATCGTCCGGGCCAAGACCGTCAAGCCGGATGAGCGCGCCGAGCTGCGCAAGAAATCGCTCGGCGTTTCTCTGCGCGACGGGGAAGCGATCAGCGAGGCCGTGCCGCGCGTGGAGATGGTGCTGCCGCGCGTGGAGGTCAAGCCGTACAAGATCATCGCTCCCGGCGCGAAGACGAAGGCCAAGGTCCTCGGCGTTGCCTGGCGCTACCCGCGCGTGGCCACCGTTTCGCTCGCCGAGGGGCGGATGTTCGATATGAAGGACGAGCAGGAGTACGCGCAGGTCTGCGTCATCGGCCAGGAAGTGCGCCGCAGCCTGTTCGGCTACGGCCCGGCCATCGGCAAGCATCTCAAGGTCAACGACGTCTGGCTCGAGGTGATCGGAATCTTCGCCGGTGAAGAGCCGGGAAGCGCGTCGTCGAAGGACGTCCCGGTGGCCTCGAACGCCCAGGACATCTGGATCCCTGTGTCGACGGCGATGCGGAAGTTCGACCGCGATCCGCTCGACGCACCGGTGGACGAGCTGCTGGTGGAGTTGAAAGAGGGGGTCTCGACGCGCGACGCGGCGACGCTGATCCGCCCGCTGCTGGAGCGGCTCCACGGCGGCGCGGATGATTACGAGATCGTCGTCCCCGAGGCGCTGCTCGAGCAGAGCCGGCAGACGCAGCGGATCTTCTCGATCGTGATGGGATCGATCGCCGGCATTTCACTGCTGGTGGGCGGGATCGGCATCATGAACATCATGCTGGCCTCGGTGATGGAAAGGACGCGCGAGATCGGCATCCGCCGCGCCATCGGCGCGCGCAAGCAGGATATCAAGGCTCAGTTCGTGATCGAGTCGTTCACCATCAGCCTCATCGGCGGCATTTCCGGAATCATCATCGGCATCATCCTGGCGCGCCTCGTGGCTGCCTACGCGGGATGGCCGACGGTGATCACGGTCAGCTCGCTGCTGCTGTCGTGCGGTGTGTCGATCACGGTAGGGCTGGTGTCGGGGATTTATCCCGCCGCGAGGGCGTCGGAGCTCGATCCGATTCAGGCGCTGCGGTACGAGTGAGGGCCCGGCAAACGGCGAATGTTGAATGTTCAATGTTGAATGTTGAAAAGAGCCACCACCCGCTCGTGAGGGCTCCATTCAACATTGAACATTCAGCATTCAACATTGCTTTTCAAACCTCTGTCCCTCTCGTCCGTACTAACTTCTCGAACCCGCCGTCGTCCAAGCACCCGAGGAGGAGTTATGAAAATCGTGCGCATCGTTGCCGTCCTCGTAGTGGTGGCCATAGGCCTCGTGGCAATTCCCAACATGCAGGCGCTTCCCTACTTCGACCTGCGGATGCCTGAGGCGCCCCCCGCGCCGCCGACTCCTCCCACTCCGCCGGCTCCTCCCGCAGTTCCGGCTATGGCATCGATCGATGTCGTGCCCGAGCCTCCCGAGCCTCCGGAGCCGCCTGCTCCGCCTCAGAGGTGGAGTTGGAGCTACCACGATGACGATGGTGACAAGTACGTTCTCTCCTATGGCGACATGAACGTCGTCAACGGTGACGGCGACACCGATTTCCAGGAGCTTCGCCGCACGTACGGCCGCCAGTTTTTCTGGTTCCGCCACGATGGCCGTGCGTACGTCGTGCGCGATGCGGCGACGATTCAACGGCTGGTCGGTCTCTATCGTCCGCAGAGCGAGCTCGGTCGCGAGCAGGGAGAGCTGGGCCGCAAGCAGGGCGCGCTCGGACGCAAGCAGGGTGAGCTCGGACGCCGTCAGGGGGAGCTGGGACGCGAGCAGGCTCGGTTAGGCATTGAGGAAGCGCGCATGTCGCGTTTCGACGATGACGATCCGTCGACCATCACCCGCCGCCGCGAGCTCGAGCGCCGCCAGCGCGAGCTTTCGCGTCGGCAGGATGATCTCGGGCGCGAACAGGACGCCCTCGGCCGCGAGCAGTCGAAGCTCGGCGAGGTACAGTCCCGCCTCGGCGACCGCCAGTCGGCGCTGAGCCGCGACATCGAACAGAAGCTCAAGCCGATGCTCGACGAGATGATCCGCAAAGGCGTGGCTGAGCGAGCACGTTGATATAGTCAGTTACCTGTCATCCGAGCCGGCGATGCTCCGGCTCGGATGACAAGGTGTGATTCGCGGAGGTTTTTTGTCGATGCTCGTTCGCCGTTTCTCCATCGCGCTCCTCGTCCTCGCCGCCTCCGTTTCCGCTGCCACTTTTCCCCCGATCAACTACCGCCATCGCACGCTTGCGAACGGGCTGGAGGTCTATTCGATCGAAGACCACGCCACGCCGACGGTGGCCATCAACGTCTGGTATCGCGTCGGCTCGAAGAACGACCCCGAGGGGCGCAGCGGCTTCGCGCATCTCTTCGAGCACATCATGTTCAAGGCTACGGCTCACATGAAGCCGGAGATGCTCGACCGGCTCACCGAGGACGTCGGCGGCGCGAACAACGCCTACACGCATCCCGATCGAACGGTGTACTACGAGATCCTCCCGTCGAACTACCTTCAGACGCTGCTTTGGGCCGAAGGGGAGAGGATGGGATCGCTGAAAGTCGACGAAGCCAACTTCAAGTCGGAGCGTGACGTGGTCAAGGAAGAGTTCCGCTTCCGCATCCTCGCGCCCTCCTACGGCCGGCTCGGCTACGCCATTACGAAAGACTCGTACGCCGTGCATCCGTATCGCCGGCCCGGCATCGGCTCGATCGAAGAGCTCGATGCGGCCACGCTCGCGGACGTGCAGGCCTTCCATTCGACCTACTACCGCCCCGACAATGCCGTTCTGATCGTCGCCGGCGATCTCGATCCGAAGCAGTTCGATGCCTGGGTCGACCGCTACCTCGGCACGGTGCCCAAGCCGTCCACTCCGATCCCGCGCGTCGCGGACAGCGAGCCGGCGCGAACGGAGGAGAAGCACTTCGACGAGCACGGGGCGAATGTGCCGCTTCCGGCGGTGGCGATGACCTGGTTGATTCCGAACGCGCGCAGCGACGACTCCGAGCCGCTCGAAGTCGCGGCGGCGATTCTCTCGGACGGCGATTCCTCGAGGCTGTATCAATCGCTCGTCTACAAAAAGCAACTCGCGCAGAGTGCCAGCGCGAACGCGGAGACGCGCGAAGACACCGGCCTCTTCACCGCTCGGGCTGTCATGGCCAGCGGCAAGAAGACAGAGGACGGCATGGCCGCGCTGCGCGAGGAGATCACCGCGCTGGCGGCGAAGCCGGTGACCGCCGCGGAGCTCGACAAGGCCAAGAATCTGATCATCACCTCGGCGCTGCGCGAGCGCGAGACGAATGACGGCAAAGCAGGCGCACTCGGCGAAGCGATCACGCAGTACCACGACGCCACCTACGTGAATCGGGGTCTGGGACGGCTGCAAGCGGTGACCGCGGCGGACGTGCAGCGGGTGGTGAAGAAATATCTGGTCGACGGAAAAGCAGTGACGATCACATACACCTCGGAGGCGAAATGAAGAAGCTACTTGTCGCCGCCGCAATGTTTCTTGCGCTGCCGTCCGCATTTGCGCAGGTGGAGACCACTCCGCCGCCGCCCGCTGCACCACGGCCCATCCGGATTCCGAAGCCGGTGGAGAAGACGCTGGCCAACGGACTGCGCGTCATCGTCGTCGAGAAAAAAGGGGTCCCGCTGGTGAACGCGCGGTTGTTGATCCGGAACGGCGGTGAAGCCGATCCTGCCAATCTGCCCGGTCTCGCCGATACGACGGCATCCCTGTTGTCGAAGGGTACGACGACGCGCAGCGCCGAGCAGATCGCGCGCGGCGTGGAAGCGCTCGGGGCAACGCTCGATACCGGGACAGCGTGGGATGACTCTTCGGTCGATCTCGACGTGCTGTCTTCGCAGCTCCCGCGGGCGATGGCGTTCATGGCCGACGTCGTTCGCCATCCGACGTTCAAGCAGGAGGAGATCGATCGCCTGCGGCAACAGAACATCGATGCCCTGGCCGTGGCGATGAAGCAACCGGGGCGACTGGCGAACTTCGTTGCCGCCCACGTGATCTTCGGCACGAGTCCTTACGGCCACAACCTCGGCGGCACCCCCGAGTCTCTGGCGCGGATCAAGCGCGATGACGTCGTCGCCTTTCACCGCAATTACTACCGCCCTGACAACGCCATTCTCGTCATCGGCGGCGATATTACGCCCGCGGTTGCCTTCGCCACGGCAGAGGAGTTGCTCGGTGGATGGAAGCCGTCGCCTGGCTCGCACCCGGCTCCACCGGCGTGGACGAAGGAGTTTCCGCCGCCGCATGTCGTCGTCGTTGACATGCCCGCGGCAGGGCAGGCGGCGGTCGTCGTCGGCCGTCCCGGCCTTCGCCGCGCCGATTCCGCCTATCACCTTTCTCTCGTCACGAATTCGATCCTCGGCGGCGGCTATTCGTCCCGCCTGAACGAGGAGATCCGCATCAAGCGCGGCCTCAGCTACGGCGCGGGCAGCTCGTTCGATCTGCGCCGCGACGTCGGTCCGTTCACCGCCTCGGCGCAGACAAAGAATGAATCGGCCAGCGAGGTAGCCGGTCTGATCATCGATGAGATGAACAAGCTCGGCACCACTGCCGTCGCAGACGACGAGCTCGGACCGCGCAAGGCCGTGCTCATCGGCGGCTTCGGCCGTCAGCTCGAGACCAATGGTGGCATCGTCGGCCGCATCGGCACCCTCGCGCTCTACGGCCTGAGTCTCGACGAGATCAATCGCTACATCAGCGGCGTGCAGAGTGTCAGCGCGCCGGAGGTGCAGACGTTCGCGGCCGCGCGTCTCGCGGGCAACGGCGCCAGCATCGTCATCGTCGGCGATGCGAAGAAGTTCCTGCCGTCGCTGCAGCAGCGGTTCAAGGACGTCGATGTGATTCCAATCGATGCGCTGGATGTGAATTCGGAGACGCTGCGGAAGGCGAAGTAGAGCCTGTTTGCCCGGACGGGGTCGGGAAATGGCGTCGTCGCGGCCCTCCTAAATGTATGCCGGATGACAAGTCAGACGCCCTCGGCTTCACCGCCGGGTTGGAAGGCGCACCATTCGGTGCCGGAGTGATTCACGCCTACCTCGCTGCGGATCGGCCAGCGCCGCTCGTCGTGGCTGGAATCTCGGTCGGCGCTGTAACAGCAGCCGCGATGCAGCGGGCCTACCGCGAACTGCGGAAAGAGTCGTCTGCTGGCGGCGTCCGTGAAGCGCAGCGCTGGGCCTGGTTCCGCGGGTATCTGGGTACGCTGACACGGCGGCCGCTCGCGTTTCTCTGGGATGCCATCCCGGATCAATCGGATTTCTTCACCAACAGGCCGCCGGTGCGCGACACCTCGCCGCCGCCGACGAACGACGGGGATACCAAGGCAAGACTGCGTATGGAGGAAGCGGAAGCGCGGCAGGCGCGCTTTCTCCTCACGAAGCTCGCGAACTGGATCGGCGGTCTTCGCCTGACGGTGAGCGAGGTATCCACGGCGATCGTCCGATATGTTCGCTTCAAGGAGCGCTATGGGGGCTGGCGCTGGTGGCTGGCGCTGCTGTCCCTGCGATCTTCGATGCGTGTCTTCAGCGCCATCGTCGCCCAGATCGCGCTGAGTCCGGCCTGGGTCAGCGAGACGCCGTTTCTGCGGGACAAGAATTCCGCGAGCGCCGATGAGATGGCGCAGACCTCGAAACTTCCACGGCCTTTGTTCGGCTATCTCATGTGGATCGCAGCATTGGTCTACTCGCTGTCACGGATCGTTATGTGTGCTGCGATGCTGCTTCTGGTGATCGTGGTGGTACCGCCCGCGTGGTGGCCGTACGCGGTGCCATCCCTGTTGCGCGACCTCTCGCGTTCCCTGGCGTGGTGGGAAGTGGCGTTTTTCGTGGGATTCGTGCCGTACTTGATCGTCGCATTCTGGTTCGCGCGCTTTGGTCCCGTGGTGAAGGTGTTGAACAGGCTTCTCGGCATCGCACTCCGGAAGGTTGACATCCACAACTCGCTCATTCATCCGTATCCGCTCTCGCGGGAACTTCACCGGCTCTTTGGCGACGCCTTGGTGAACGATGACTTTTCGGAACCGCGACTTCTGATCGTTGCCGCCCCGCTGCAAGTGCTTTTTGAACGGCGTCAGAGCACAGCGAGGTTGCAGCCGAAGATCGCGGCGCAGCTCTGGCCGGAGAAGACGCCTTTGGTCAGGGCACTCCGCGCTGCGATGAGCATCCCTCTCCTCTTACCGCCCGTGCAGATACCAAAATCCGAAGCGGCACAATGGCTGTCGGGGCGCACGGAGGAGACCGATCTCGACATCATCGACGGCGCCGCAATCCGTGAGAACCCCCTTCCGGCGATGTTTACGTTTCTTCGTAGTAAGGCGGGCCAAGCCCTTGCTAGCCGGTTGGAGACGCCCAGTGCACACGACGCGCGCATCCATGTCGTCTACTCGGTTCCGTCGGAGGGGTTTACGACCTCAACCCTGAAGGATGACGATCTCGACATCGTTACGATTGCACAGCTCAGCCGGCGCCTCTCTCGCCGCCGCGACACCGGGTTGGAAATCGATCAGGCAAACTTCATCAGCCGAATCGAGAAGGTAGCCTCGAAAGGCAGAAAACAAGACGGCATCGCCTCGATCTTTGCCGATGCCATCGCCCCCGAGCGCGACATCACCTTCTCGAACTCACTCACTCCGAAACGGGATGAAATGCTCGCCGTCGTTGCTCACGGCTGCCGGCGGACGTTGGAGCGTCTTTACGCCGGGACGGCGATCGTTTCGAAGAGCGGCGGAGGTGTTCCCTGCGCGGTGCTGCTCCGGAAGCTGGCGCCCGAGCGTTATGGAATCCCCGGCTCCGAAACGTTTCCGGGACTTCCTGAAGTCTGTGGACAATGCACCGGCAATCTCAACCTCAATCAAATTCCGCCCCCGTCCGCCTCGCCGGTCATCGATGCCGATTCGCCGCTCATTCAATGCCCCTCGCAACGCATTGCGTTGATCACGAGCGGCGGTGTGTTCCGAGGAGCCTTTCACATCGGTATGATCGCCGCGTTGCGGGCCGCGAACGTCAAGCCGGACCTGATCGTCGGCGCTTCCGTGGGGTCATTGATGGGGGCTGCTTTCGGCAAGATGTTCGACCCCAAAAACCCGAATGACTACCGACGCATTCTGCGACAGATGGTCGAGCTTTTCGTCTGCGTCGATCAGAAGGTGGCGTTGACGCGGACGCTAAAGTCGGCCGCGCGCGAGCTCGGTATCCGCGGACGCAAGATCGATCTTTCGCCTCGCGAGCTCAGGTCATTGGTGCGCCGGCGGCACGCGCGCCGATCCCGGATACGCCGCCATCGGAGCGCCGCCGGTGCTGGTAGACGCCATCTCGGACCTTTTCCTGATTCCCTACGAAAAGACGCGCGACATCGCCACACTCTTCGTAGCGGGCGATGTGAGCGGCGCGACGTCTGCTTTTCTAAACGCGCTTCGAAAGCACACGCTACGCGGCCTGGATGTCGAACGGTTCATCATCGGCACCGCTTTGCTCGAGCCAGCGATACGAAGCCTGCTCGAGATCTTCGATTCCTCGTCGCCGCGCCAGCCATTTCGGGAGTTTGGAATCGACTTTTACGCCACGGCCACCGACATCGGCCGGGAGTCGCCGGTACTCTTTGGCCAGAGCGACCACACTGCCAGTAGAACCTTCTCGTTCGTCGGCGCCGCCCTGGCTTCCAGTGCCTTCCCCGCTATTTTCAGTACCGTGCTGGAAAGCGAAGTCCTGCCCGGCGCCGGGCGCGAGGACGTTCACTACGGAGATGGCGGCATGTTCGACAATTTGCCGTTCTTTCCTACCATCCGGCTGCTTACGGCGGCGCAGGTTGAACAGAAGCAGAGGGGCCAGTGGTCCGACTCCGTCGTCGAGTTCCGCCGCCGGTTCGAAAATCCCGACCTCCTCCTCGTTGGTGCGCTCAACGTCAACCCTGAAGAAGACATCCGGGCGAACCGGCGGTACAAGACAATCCTCCAAGTCGCTTCGCGCGCGCCGGCTCTCAAGGAGAACGTGAAAATTCGCGCGTTCGAGAATGCGGCTCGCGTCGTGGACAACCAAATGTGCCGCATCCTCAACAACCCAAACGAGGTGCGCGCCGACTTCCTCGACCGCGTCGTCAACGCCGCCGTCCTCTCGGTCTTCCCGAGTGGTCCCGATCACTTGAACGGGACGTTTGCGTTCTGTGCATCGACCGGCTTGGTCAAAGAGCGCGTTCACCGGTCGATCGCCGACGGATGCTTCCGAACCCTCGGCGCGCTGACGACGCGCAACTCTGACTCCGATCTCACGGGCAAGGCTTTGCGCGGTTTGCGGGCGAGTGGTCGCGTTCCGGCGGTGACCAGACGGGGTGCCGAACCGCCGCCGAGCCGCAAGAGCGGAACCTGTCCATTTTACTACGTTGGTGATGGTAATGGCCGCGACGAAAGCCACCGTGACATGCAATGCCCGTTCTTCGATATCGGCGAAAAGTCGCTTTATCTGACATGCAGGCTTGATGCTGCTCATCGTCAGGCTGCAGATGTCAGGGAACCTCGATAGTCCGCAAGCCTCGTCCCGTCGTCAGATAGACCGCGAACGAGCCGAGCCAATGTCCGCCTTCGTAGTGCTCGCCGGTCACCGAGGCCAGGCCGGCTTTGCGGTGAGCGGCCGCAACCTTGCGCAAGGAGGCGACACGCGGATCGTTCTCCGGCAGGCCTGAGGCGATCCCTTCCAGCATCCAGGCACGGCTGAGATTCAGGCCGTCGAGATGGGCGAGCTTTGGATCGCTCGGATCGACGACGACCTCGGGGTGCAGCGACCGGAATCCGGGCAGGAATGCCGCGAGCCAGGTCGCATACGCCTTCGGTGGCAGCACGCGCCGCATGGCATCGGCCTCGGCGATGCACGGCGAAAGGAAGTCTTCGCCCGACGGCTCGTAGGCCAGCGGGCAGGCTTTGTCGTTCTCGAAGAAGCGTCGCGTGGCATCGCGCGCGGTCTGTTTCAGCGCGGGATCGCCGGCAGAGTCGATGATCAATCCGAGTGCGAACGCGGACTGGCTGTGCTCGCCGGATCGCACCGGGTGCGACAGTTTCGGCAGCCACGTTGCCAGCCGCTCGTTCGCGGCCAGTTCGAGCGGCTGAAGGTTCGCGGACAGCTCACGTCCCAACGGATCGTCCCACTCACGAAGCTCGGCGGCCAGTTGCAGCAGCCAGGCCAGACCGTACGGTCTCTCGAAGCTCGCCCGTCCCTCGCCGCGGAGATACGCCGCTTCCTTTGCGATGTTCTCCGCGGTGATGCTTTGCTTCAACGCCGCGCGCGCATTCGCCGCGAAGGGCGCATCAGGAAAGGTCCGCGCCAGACGTGCCAGCAGCCAATGACCGTGAACCGACGAATGCCAGTCGTAGCATCCGTAAAACGCCGGCGTCAGCGTCCGCGGCGGCGCCACGTCCTGATCGCTGTTCAGGTTGTGCGCGATCTTGTTCGGATACTCCTTATGCACACACGCCAGCGCCAGATTCGCAAAGCGCTCGGCGGCCTTTGCGTCGAAGTCGGCGGCGTGAAGGGAGGTGGCGAGGAGGAGAAGAGCGGCGAAGGCGCATCGGATCATGCGCGAATGGTAATGCTACGACCGGCGTCTACCGATGCATGTGCATCAGGATGTAGCCGATGATCACGATTGCCAGGACGACGATGACGGTGATCGTGATGCCGGTCGAATGCGAGGATCCGCTGCTGGCGGTGTGCTCGTAGACGACCTTGCGCGAGACGCGCTCATCGTCGTCGCCGTTGGTCGTGATGGTCTCGCGGTCGCGAAGGCGCTCGTCGTCAGTCGGTGGCTGTGACATGCTCCGACTCAGGAGCAAGTGAAGTGCCACCGAGGCGCGGCGAGGTCAGGGCGAAGATGGGAATCGAGAGACAGCTCAGCGCCGCGGCCACAAGGAACGCCTTGGTAAGTCCGTAGTGCTGGCCGATGGTGCCGATTCCGAACGAGCCGAGGCCGATGCCGGTGTCGAAGGCCCAGACGATCGAGCCGAAGGTCCGCGCGCGTCGTGCCGGGTCGGTGCTGCCGAGGATGATGGTGACGAACGCCGGATAGACCGCGCCCCAGCCGATCCCGAAGAGTGCGGCCGAAGCGATCATCTCCCAGCGCGTGTGGGCAATACCCAGCCAGCCGAAGGTGAAGGGAAGCATCACCAGGCCGGGATAGAGCATCCGCTTCGGACCGATACGGTCGCCGAGGTGGGAGAAGCAGATGCGGAACAGCACCAGCGCGATCGCGTACGTCGTCAGATAAATCGCCGGCGGAGTGATGTGGCGCTCGATAGCGATGATCGCGGCGTAGCTGGTCATGCCGCCGTATCCGAACGATGCCACCGCCAGCGACAGCGCGGTTGCGATCACGCGCCAGTCCCAGGCATCGGAGACAGCGAGGCGCCGCTTGACGGGTCCCTTCTTGTCCGGGCGCAATACGAGGGCGCCGAAAACCATCAGCAGCGACACGATCGACAACTCGGTGCAGAGCGTCGTCCATCCGAAGTGAAAGACCCATAGTCCGACGGCGGGCGCGACCGCGATGGCGCTGCCGCTGGACAAGCCCCAATAGGCCATGCCCTGCGTGCGGCGCGACTCGGGGATGTATTCGCTCATGAGTGCCGATGCCGAGGCCATGAGCCCCGACCAGACAGCGCCGTGGATCGCGCCGATGAGGAACAGCAGCGGCAACTGGCGCACGACGCCGTACAGGATGGAGAAGACGACGAAGAAAACCGACGCGGTGATGAGGAACCGCCGCCGTCCGAAATGGTCGGCCAGGCTCCCCATGACGGGCGCCGAGAACGCGCTGGCAAAGGTGTAGACGGAGAGGAACCATCCCGCTTCGGCCTTCGACCCGCCGAGGTCGAGGATCCGGAAGGGAATGGCCGGGAGGAGCTGGAAGGCGGAGAAAAACGTGACGAACGCGTACACCCACAGCAAGGCGAAGCGAGGTGTGAAGAGTGGATCGCGGGCGGACGACATGAGGCGGGGATTGTAAGGTGGGGAGAGTTTTGTCAACGTGTGAAGGGATTGATGATGTCAACTCCGGCTTTTTCGAAATCCGCTTGGTTGCGGGTGACGACGACCAGGTCATGAACGAGCGCGGTAGCTGCAATGAGGCTGTCTGCTACCGGCATGGCCGTACCCGAGGCTCGAAGAGTTACCAAAAGCCGGGCCCAACGAAGTCCGGTCTCGGCCTCCCATGGAAGACAGAGGATGTGCTGAACGGCCCCCTGAAACCACTCATCGAGGCGTGTTCGCCGTTTCCCCCGCGGCAGAAGAAGGATTCCAAAGCGAACTTCGCCCAGGATGATCGGATCGACGGCGATCTCTCGCTCGTTGTTCCGCAGCCAGTCGACGACACCTTCGTCCCGCGCTGATTTTGTTGGCTCACTCAGGACGTTCGCGTCGACGAGATATCTCACAATTCGTCGGTCGACTCGGATTCGATGGGAACAAAGAAGTCTTTCTCAGGGCATGCGAGGAGCCAATCAACAAGGCCCTCATTCGGCAACGGCCGGCTTCGTACGAGCCTGTACTGGCCCTGCTCGAGACGTTCGACTGAGAATTCATCCCCTGGCTCCAGGTTGTCCTGCTCACGGAGCGCCGCAGGCAACACGATCTGGCCTTTCGACGACATAGTCGTTTTCATGATCAGTAAGATATCGTCTTACCCGCGTTAGGTCAATGGTCTTCGCGTACCGGTGAACATTGGTCGTCTGACCGGAAGACGCCGCTCGACGACGTCATTCGAATGGACAGCATCTCTACGCCCGGGTCGTCTTTGCGTAAACCCCAGAATGTCGCGCCGCGCCAGCGCGTTCCACTCTCCCGATGAACGTCAAACGTGCCGCCAAGTATGGCTTCTGCTCCGGCGTCCGGATCGCTGATCTCAAGGTGAAGCGTTTCGCGGCCGGCGGCGGGCGTGGCGCGATCCTCGGCCAGGTCGTTCACAACGAGCGTGTCGTCGAGGAGATGGAGCGCCTCGGCGTTCGGACGATCGACGAGATCACGGCCGTCGAGGAGCCGACCATCGTCTTCTCCGCGCATGGTGTTCCGCCGTCGTTTCATGAGCTCGCCAAATCGTCGGGGCTGCAGATCCTCGATACCACCTGCAAGTTCGTCTACGACATTCATCGCGAGGCGGCGAAGGCGCTCCGTGACGGTTATCACCTCATCTTCATCGGCGACCCGAAGCATCGCGAGGTGATCGGCTATACCCACGACCTCGATCCGGCCGCGTATCACATCGTCACCAAGGTCGAACAGGCCGACGCCATCGATTGGTCGGCGTATCCGAAACTGAAGGTGTTCTATCAGACGACGCTCAACGCCGAGGAGTTCGAGGACGTGGTGAATGCCATCGAACGGCGTGCGGCGTCCGTCGAGCGCGGCGATACGATCTGCTACGCCACCAAAGAAAATCAGGACGCCGCGCGCGTGCTCGCGCACGATCCCGAGGTCGACGCCATCGTCGTCATCGGAGGAAAGAAGAGCGCGAATACGAAGCATCTGTGGGAAATTTGCCGTGAAGCCAAGCCGTCGTATCTCGTGCAGGGAGCGGACGATCTCGATCCGGCATGGTTTTCGAACGCCCGGACAGTCGGCGTCACCGCCGGGTCGTCGACTCCGGACTATGTGATCGTCGAAGTCGAGGAACGGCTGAGCGCGATGTAGGCATTTACGCCTCAGACGTCATGTTTCCAAACGCGCTCATGAAGCCGACCCGTTACTCGATTCTTGCTCTCGCGTTTGCCCTCGCCATTCCGGCCGCGAGCGCGGCCGAGCTCAACTGCCGCGGCCCGGCCAATGTCGAGTCGTTTCGCTACGCCTGGAAGCTGCGCGGCGGCCTTTCGTGGATTGCCGGGATCATGTTTCCGACCTCAGGCGTGGGCGAGTTGAAGACGACGTATCCCACCCCGGGCCGGAATTTCATCGACAGCTCGCTCCTCATCACCGCCTCCGCGAGCGGCTTTTACGCGTACGAGACGCAGATGGATCCTTCCGGGGGGCGGACGCTGATGACGTATCACGCCTACGTCTGGAAGGATAAGTCGCGCAAGGAGCGGACCCTTTTCGATTACGGCAGCGGCGTGGCCCACTTGCACAAGGAAACGCCGGAGAAGCAGTGGGACAAGACCGATCCCATTCCGGCGGGCTCGTTCCACGACGTGGTCAGCGCCATTCACTATCTCCGCCAGAATGTCGCCACGATCCACGGCCCGGTGGCCACGACGATCTACTCGGACGGGAAGTCGTATCCGGTGATCGTGCGCCCCGCCGACCGCCGAGTCTTCGCGATCGGCAATCAGCAGATCGGAGCGAGCGGCTTCGAGTTCGTCGACGCGCCCGGCGGCAGGAAGTGGCCTGGCGGTATGAAGATCTGGATCTCCGACGACGCGCGCCGCATCCCGTTCCGCATCGAGATCATTCAGAGCATGGCCTCGCTGCAGCTCGAACTTCAGTCGATCGATTCGTGCGCGTTCATGCAGGCGGCCAAATAGCCGGCACGGCCGGCAGCGTTGGTTGCCCAAGGCTCAGTCGACAGTGTCGTGCGAATCTTCTGGCGCGTAGATCTTTTCAAACCCAGAACACGCCCGAGGTATCGGTGGCGACGGCCTTCAGCAACACGCGGAGGTCTTTCGCCGTCTTTGCGCTCGACAACCTGTGCCATCGTTGGTCGGTATCGGGCCAGTAGAGCGACCAGACGCTCTTCGCGGGCGAGTAGCGGAACTTCGCTTTCGGCACCGAGGTCCATTCGAGGTGGTTGAGGAAGGACGGCCGCCTCTCGACCAGGATGACGTGGTTCTCGAGAATCTCGAATTCACATCGCGACTGATCCGCTACCTCCGCGGATGAGTTCTGCTGATGGCAGAACTCGGTGAGCGCGGTTTCAGCGTCGGTACGAACCTCGGGAGGTATGGCCACGGGGTAATTCTAACCTGAGGCGGCGGCCGGGGGTCGGGAGTCGGGGGTCGGAGGTTTCACAACGCTGAAGGAATGGCGGTCATGCTGTTACCTCTCAAGGGGATGTGGCGAAGCTTGGGAGGAAGTGGAGTCGCGCAAGGGGTTCATTCCCGGCATGCCCTCCAATCGAGAGTCCTTCTCCCCCAGCGGTTTCTTGCTGGGGGAGAAGGTGCCGAAGGCGGATGAGGGGGCGTTTCACGAGTAAGTCATTCGCGCGCCTTCGAGCGCTCTCGGACCAGCGTCGGTAAATCGCGCGTATCTCGTGAAGCGCCCCCCTCATCCGGCTTCGCCACCTTCTCCCCCCGCAAGAAACCGCGGGGGGAGAAGGGCTCTCGATGAAGGGAATGGCAAGGCTTTCGAGGGAACAATTCAAGTGAGCGTATGAGAAGTGGAGGCTACACACGCGAGCGCACTTTCTCCGACCCCCGACCCCCGCGCCCTCACTTCCCGCTTGACGTCGTATACCCGATCATCGCCAGGCACATCTCATCCGTCGTCGCTTCGCCCCAGCGCACGTCTTTCGGCGGCGAGCTGGGGTTGTGAAAGTTGGCGATCGAGTTGTCGAAGTGCGCTTCGATGTGGAGCTGGCCGCCGCGGGCCAGGTGAAGCGGGGTCTTGTAGACGTACTGCCCCTGCCAGTTGAAGTCGTACTACGGCACATCGATCATGCAGGCCGTCGTGCCGTCGGCAAGCCGCGCATCCACTTTGATCTTTGTGCCGAGGAGATGCATGTGCGGGTAGATGGAGACGATGTCGATGTCGTCGTCCGTGCCGCCGAATGCCTCGACTTTCGCGTCCGGATCGCCGGCGCGGATGACGAAGCCCGTGTTGACCAGGAAGTCGTAATGCATCTGTTTTTGCACGGCCCCGGTGGTCAGATAGAGCCCGATCTGGGTCTGGTCGGGAGCGACCTGGCCGAGGTGCGGGTGATAGTGAACCTGCATCACCACGCGCGCCCCCTTCGGAATGCGCACGGCGGTTCCTTCCGGGAGCGGCACGGGACGCGCTCCCGGCGACCAGGCGCCGAGCGGTGTGGCCGTGTTGAGCCCCGGACCTCCAAAGCAGCGATACCCGTCGCCGTTCTTGTCGAGGTTCGCACTCGCGCCGGTGGCGTCGAGGTAGGGAACGATGTGGTGCACCGTCCCGCGGTCGCCCGGGCGGAAGTCGATCATGGCCACCTGCAAGTCTTTCGTGGCGTCGCCGGGGATCGAGAAGCAACGGTACTCATCGTCAGCCGCCGGTGGCGGAAGGCTTTGGTCATCGAGAGGATGACGTCCGGTTTCCCCGCCGGCCAGCCGCCGTCGAACGTTTTCATCTCCGGCAGGTCGGAGGCTTTCCCCTCCGGTGTGCCGCCGTCGACCCAATGCGCGATGGTGTCGATATCGTTCTGCGCCAGGGCCCGTTCGCCGACGAAGTCGCCGCAGCCTGGAGCCGGCTTCCAAGGTGGCATCTGCCGCGTCTGTGTCATGTACTTGATGGCATCGGCGTGCAGCACCGCGTCGTGATACGTCATCAGCGAGAAGGGGGCGATGTCGTCCGGGTGATGGCACGACTGGCAGTTCTGCTGCAGGATGTGCACGACCTCGCGATTGAAGGTCGGACCCTCCGGCGGCGTCACAGCGCGTCGGCGCGCGCCCATCATCGGGATGACCAGCAGCGGGAGAAGGATGATCAGTTTCCTGCGCATGATTTTCCTCATGTTCAAAACGAGTACGTGACTCCGAACGATGGAATCACTCCCAACGCCGAGTTCGTCAGTCGTCTGCTGCTGGTGATGTTGCCGTTGCCATCGCCGGTGAAGCTGTATCCGTTGACCGAGGTCACGTTCCGGATGCCGAGGACGTTGAACAGCTCGACAAAGAAACTGAAACCGCCGCGGGAGGTCTCGATGTTGTAACTGGCGCGGACGTCGACGCGCCGATAAGGGGAGAGCCGTTCGCTGTTGTAGGCGCCGAGCCTGGTGTGAAATACGCCGTCGGTTACGAAGCCGATCACCGGCGTGGTCGGCCAGCCGCTGTGGTAGACGCCGGCCATGTCGACGTTCCATTTCGCTCCGAGGCGGTAGTCGACATTGAACGTCGCGGTGTTGCGCTGATCCCAGGCCCGTGGCACTTCCCTGCTCACCAAACCATCGTTGAGGATGTCGCGCGCCGAGGCGCGACCGAGGCTGATCCAGCCGCTCAGCGGTGTGCCCACTCGCCGCAGTAGCAGCTCACCGCCGCGCGCGCTTCCTCGAACGGCATCGATGCGAAGCCGGTCCGCACGCAGCTCCGGATAGATGACCGTCCGGTTGAAGATGTTCTCGTACCTCGGCCGGATCTGCATGAAGCGCTTGTCATAGACCTCGGCGCGGGCACTGTAGCCGTTGCCGAAGTCGTACTCCGCGCCGAGCAGCGCGTGATCGGCGCGCTCGGCGGGAAAGAAGGTCGTTACGCCATCTTCGACCTGCAGCTCGTTGATCCCTTGTGCCTGATAGAAGCGCCCCCACGACGCGCGCAGCGTGGCATGCGCGCCAAGGGCGTAGGAGGCGTTGATGCGCGGAGCCACGTGCGTACCGTCGGGCGCGTAGCTCTGCGCATCGGCGCGCAAACCAGCCTCGATGACGAAATGCTGTGTGATGGCCGCGCGGTCGGCGGCATAGACGGAGAGGTCGCTGCCGTCGGCGTCCACGCGCGCGTTGCGCGAAATGGTATCCGGAGGATCGTTGACGTGCAGCAGCGAGGCCCGGATGATCGCGCTGCCGGCGTAGTCATAACGCGCGGTGAGGCGCTTGGCCGTGAAGCCGGCCTTGACCACGTTCCGTTCCGACAGGTCCCATGACGAGTCGTTCCGCAGCGTGGCAAAGGCGAAGGCGTGGTCGTCGTTGACCATTCCCGCTTCAGCCGACAGCGGGTTCCCGTAGTCGCCAACGCGGTGCGTGGCGATGCGTCCCACGGAAAGAACCGTCTGAGTGAAGAGCTTCGGCGAGAGCGCGCTGCGAAGGTTGATCCAGGCATAGCGATCGCTGTAGGTGCCGTGGGCGACGCCGCCGTCTTCGCGGACTTTCAATGCGTCACCGGCCACGAACAGATCGCCGGAGACGATGGTCCGCTCGTTGAGCGTCTTCTCTGCTTTACCGAGAAGGTCGTAGTAGCTCGGATTGATCCCGCTCGACGAATCGACGAGCTTCAGCAGTTCGCGAAGGTAGCCTCGGCGAAAGGAGAGCAGCCATTCCGTGCCGCTGTTGTGGAACGTGCCGCTCGAGAGGACGCGCGTGTTGAGAAATCCGATGCCGATCTCCGTGCGATGCGCGGCCACGGGCTTCAGCGACGAGATGTCGATGACGCCGCTGAGCCGTCCGCCGTACTGCAGCGGGAATCCGCCGGTGATGACATCGACGGCACCGATGGCCTCGGAGTCGATGGTGCTGAAGGCGCGGAAAAGATCGCGGACGTGGAACGGGTCATAAATCTCCGCGCCGTCCATCACCACCTCAACTTCGTCTTCCTGTCCCCCTCGGACGTTGAATCGCGCACTGATCTCATGGCCGGTAATGCCGGGAAGACGGTCGAAGGCGCGATAGACATCGTCGCCGATGTGGGGAACGGTGCGCACCTCTTCGCGCGAGAGGAACTGGTGGCCCTCCGGCTCGTCGGTGAAGATCGTGAAGTGGCTCGGTGTGACCACGATCGACTCGAGTGTCACCGGTATCCGCGGCGCAGCCGTTCGCGCGGCGGGGGGCTGGGCCGTCTCCGCGTCGCGCACGATGACGATGCTGCCGCGCGGTCCGTTCGTCGCATGCAGATGATGCTCGCGCAACAGTTCGTCCAGCATCTGTCGCGGCTCGGTCGACCGCGGCTCGATACCGACGATCATCTCCGGCCGCACGACGTCGGTGCTGTAGATGAGGCGCAGTCCGCGTCCCTCGAGAACGTGCAGCGCCTCGGCCAGGCTGCGGCCGCGCAGGGATGTTGGTTGCGCCGTTGCCGTTGCTGCCGAAATTGCGGCCAGACACAGCACGGCCATGAATGCCAGGTTGCGGCGCATTATTTTCTCCTCTTGATGATCAGCCGATCGCCGTCCGTCCGCGCGCTGAGTCCCGAGGCAACGAGCGCCGTGTCAAGCGCCTCCTCGGGTGTCAGAGGAACATCGCCGTGCAGCCGCATCGTTGCCGCGTTTTGTGCTGTCTCACCGAGCCATACCGGTTTGAGGCCCTCATCGCGTGTCACTGAGGCCACAACCTCGGACAATGTGCGGCCGTCGAGATGAATTGGAGGCGCGGCGCGCAGAACCCACTCCCACTCCGCGCCGGTTCGCGCGATGCTGTGCGGTGTCACTCCCCCGCGCGCATCGGCATCGAGCTCGACGCCTGGCCCCGCGGTATGCGTCGTCGCGCCACGCTGCAGATCGACGCGCCCTTCGCGTACGCGAACGCGCATCCGGTCGGTCGTCAGCCGCACTTCGAATTGCGTTCCGACGTCGCGAACGTTTCCCATCGGAGTTCGCACCAGAACGCCGGCCCCATTCGAATCGACATAGACGGCACCGCGCTCGATCGTGAGCTCGCTCGGCGACGCGATCCGAACCCGCGTCCCGCCATCGAGCCGCAATGTTGCGTTGCCCCACGCCAGCGATGCGGTGTTGCCGTTCGCCACTTCGTAAACGTCGTTCGCGTAAATGACCGCACCGTTCGTCTGCCCGCCGGCGACGACGACTCGCGGTGTCGGCGCGGGCTGCGGCGACGAGCTTGTCATCCGAATCACGACCATGATCCCCGCGGCCGCGGCCACCGCGACGGCCGATCCAATCCAGCGGGTCCGTCTGCGCCGGCCGATGGTCTGCAGCCACTCGTCGTGAACGGCGTTCCGCACGCGAAGCGCCGCATTGTCGGGCACAGGCGTTCTCCGTCCTGCCAGCCGGACGAGCGCGGCGATGGCGTCGTCAGAATTCGTGTTTCGGGTTTCGTCCATCATCAAACCTCCGCCTCGCTCCACCGCCCGCCGTACACCGCCGTGAAGGCATCGCGAAATGCACTACGGGCTCGGGTCAGCGTCGACTCCGCGGCCTTCACTCCCACGTCGAGCCGCTCGGCGATCTCCGCCACCGACAGTCCGTCGATGTACTTCCACTCCAACGCGTCGCCGTAACGGCCGGGGAGGCGATCGAGCACGAGCTGTACGAGCCGGCTGGTCTCGCTCCGCCGCAACGCGGACTCAGGCTCGGCCGCACCAAGCGATTCGAGGGCCGCCCGCACTTCAGGGATGTCATCGAGCAAATCGACCATCGGCGGCACCCGCTGTTCTTTCTCGAAGTGCGCGCTGATCTCGTGACGGCAGAACGTACACAACCACGTCAGGAGCGCCGCCTCGCCGCGATAGCTCCCCAGCTTCCGCACCGCCCGGCACATCGCCGCCTGCACGACGTCCTCGGCCACCGCCGCGTAGTTCCCAACCCGCGGCATGGCAAACCGAAACAGTGCCGGGAAGTGCGATTCGAAGAACTCCCCGAACGCCGCCTCATCCCCGCGCACCATGCGCGCCGCCAGAAAGCGATCCGGGTGTTCCGTCATGAGATCAGCCATTCACCGCGTTAGAGGGGGGAGGAGATGGAAATCCTTCGCATGACGCGAGGATAGACTTACAGTGTGAAACCGTTTCGGTTACCAGTGTCGTGTCAAGATTGAAATCAGAGGTTACGCACCTCTCAATTTTCACTGTCATCCTGAGGCTGCCGCAGCCGCGCCACGAATGTCGATGCTTGCACAGATCAAACGTCGCGGCGGAGGACGCCGAAGGACCCCCCAACTACAGGCCGGAAAGGGAGGGTGGATTCCCTTCGTCTGCGACACCGTCCGCCCACCCTTCCCCGCAAGTAGGTTGGGGGTCCTTCGGCGTCCTTCGCCGCGACGTTTGATTTGTGCAATCACCAACACCACGGGCGCGGCTGCGGCAGCCTCAGGATGACAGTAAATTTGAGAGGCGCTCAACCCCGGACTGAGGTCCAGCCGCCGAGCCGGCGGCGCTACGAGCATTACGGTCGCAGCTCGATGTTCGCAGGCAAGTGCCGGACGACGCGCTCACTAACCCCCGGCAGCATCAACACGATCCCCCCCTTCGGCACCCGCACGCCGCTGATCGTCACGATCACACGCCCTCCCTCGCGGCGTGCGGAGAAGTCGAGTGGCCCATAGATCGTGCGCAACCCATGCACGCGAACGCCCTTATCGAGCCACGACGACGGAATCCCGGCGCCGAGGACGAGAGCGTCATCCTCTTCGCGCTCGTACACGATCATGTCGATGAACGAGCGGACGAAGTCGGAGCCGACCCAGAGGTGGGGGATGTCGCCGAGGTAGGTTGGGCTTCGGTAGTCCTGGGCGACGACCTCGGCCCATTGGTTCCAGCCGGATGGGCGGCGGTCGTCGAGGAAAAAGGCGAGGAGGCGCTGGGCGCGATCGCGCCATCCGAGGTGGACGAAGGTGCCGACCTGACGAAGCTCGTACGGCGTGTAATCCTTCCACGGACGGCGTCCGTCCATCCGTGCCAGCGACTCCTCCCATGCGCGGGTGAACTCGTCGATGACGGCGTCGTGCGGCAGGTTGGCCAGATCGCCGCCGGGCTCGATGCCGATGGTCGTCGACGTCGGATCGAAATCGCCGAGGTCCGCGCAGCCGGGGATGTAGTCGATGTGCTTCAGATCGATTTCCCGGCGGATCGAGGCGTGAAAGTCATGCGAGAGCTCGTCGCGGCTCGTAGCGAACCGCGCGGCCGCGTCCGCCTTCCCCATCTGCCCGGCCAGCCACGTCGCGTCTTTGAGTCCGCGCAACGCGAAGAAATCATCCCAATACGAATGCATCGGCTTCGCGGAGTAGCCCTCGTGGCTGATCGATGGAGGGAGCAGCCCCTTGAACTCGCCGGTCGTTTGGTGACGCAGCAGGTCGATGTAATCCGCCGCCTTCTCCACATGCGGCCAGACCTCGCGCGCGAGGGATCGATCGCCGGTCAGCCGCGCGTATTCAGTGACGAGGTAGATGAACTCGCCGTGGCTGTCGTGCTCATCGACCGGATCGGCGCCGCGGGTATCGACGCAGCAGGGAATTTTTCCGCTGGCGAACTGGTACGGCGCGAACCAGCGGATGTAGTCGCGTACGTCGTCGTCGAGGCCGAAGCGGAGCAGCATCGTCGACGCCAGCGAGCCGTCGCGGATCCAGCTTCGCCGGTAGTTGCGCGCGCCGCCGCGGATGGCCGGGCCGTCGCGCCCGAGGAGGTTGTAGGCAACGGTGGCGCGTGCGGTGTCGACGAGATCGCGCGCGGCCGGGATGTCGATTTGGACGTGGTCGACGATCTTGCGCCAGTAGGCGATGGCTGCCTCGCGCTGGTGGGACACGTCGCGCGGAATCGCTTGCGGGTCGTGCGGATGAAGAGGCGTGGCGAGATCGATCAGGTGCGTTTCGCCCGGTGAGAGGCTTAGGTCCCAGCGCATGTAGGCCGAGGCGTGGCGTTGGTTGTCGGTTGTCTGTTGTCGGTTGTCGGGGGTGACATCGAAAATCTCACTTATGTCGCCGCCATCGAATGTGGAGGTTGCGACCGACGACGGCTTCGTCAGCGGAACGACGCGCGAGTCGTCGACCGCGAATTCGCTTCCCGTCCACGTGATGGAACGAATCGGAGCCGTCAGCTCGGCGATGTTCAGCTCGAACCACGGCGGCGTCACGCGCAGAGGACGGATGGCCACATAGAACTGTACGTGCTCCGTGTGCGTGCTGGTGTTGCGCAGCCGATAGCGCGCGTAGCCGATCGGTGCGGCAGCGGTTCCGGCGCCGAAGGGGGCGATCTCCAGCGAGAACTTCGGGTGACGCCAGGTCGTCGACGGCAGCGGTAACGAATTCTGTGCCAGCGACTGCGAGGTCGTGACATCGGCCCAGGTCATGAGCCGGCCGTCGATGCGCACGAACGGCTCGAGCGTGAAACCGGCGGGAGTCTCGATGGCGGCGTCTTCCGACAGCAACGGCTTGGCTCCCTCGTCGCCGTCGACTCCGAAGATCGTCCAGTAGGCGAGTTCTCTGACCAGCCCGCGCGGGTAGCGGCCGCGCGGAGCATCGTGCGCCATCCGTTCGTAGACGTCGATCATCCGATCGCCGAAGCGAGGCGGCTCGACGGTGATCTCGCTGATGGCGTAGCCGCCGGCGCCGTGAATCAGGTTCAGACGGACGTATCGCGCGGCCGCGTTCGGCGTCTGCAGATAATCTCGCCCGCCATTGCCGCCGCGAACGCTGCGTGCGGTGCTCCACTCTTTCCCATCGACCGAGGTGGACACGTCGTAATCGGTGGCGAAATCGCGTCCGTTCCACTGCACGATCAGCCCGCCGAACTCGCGCATCGTTCGAAAGTCGATCGTCAGCGACTGGGAGCCGCCCTCGGCCGAATGCCACGATGTATCGGCGCGTCCGTCCATGGCCCGATCGGCGGTCTGCCCGGGCTGCGCGCTCGTCGCGGTGACCAGCGGCATCGAGACATCGGCGGGCAGTTCATCGAACGTAATGCGGTCGAGCCAGACGCTCCCCTTGCCGCCCGTGGCCGCGGTCACCGTCACCTCGATCGCGCCGATCTTCGTCAGCACATGGTTGGCCGACGGTCCCCAGGCAAACTCGATGTTCCGCTTGTCGGCGACTACGTCCGTCCAATCGCGCGGAAACTCCCACGCCACCCGCCGCACCCACCAGACGTTCTCTCCCGACGGATCGATGAACTTGATCTCCAGCGTGTTCGGCGGTGTCTCTCCGCGCAGGCGAAAGACAAAGCGATAGTTGTCCGGCAGGTCGATGCTGACCTTCCGCCGCGCCGCCGCCCATCCACCATGCCCGTGAAAATCGAAGTCCATCCGCATCGCCCCGCGATCCTCGGCCAGCGCCAACGACACGCCATCCGAGGGGGCGGACGTCCATTTCGAGACATCGTCGAGATCGTCGATGACGGACGCGGATGCGGTAGCGGCGACGAAGAGGAGGATGAGGATCAGTGGCCGCGGACGCATCGGTGTTTAGTCTAAGTCAGCCGATCCACGCCTGCCGAGTTCCTCCTTGGATGCAACACACGTCCCCCGCGCCGGAGGCGCATCGGATATTAGAGAAGATGGAGTGACCCGTAGCTCAATGTACCTTTTCGTGGGTTGAACCTCGAGAGGAACAGAGCCACATACAAGGAGGAACGGGTCATGAAGATTATCTACTGGATTGGGATCGAC
>Ga0247695_1000053_pt1 | contig 37451 bp, 61 predicted proteins | sample CNK36_metaG_FD_182739 | JGI IMG/M metagenome (GOLD analysis project Ga0247695, IMG submission 182739) | Soil microbial communities from Purdue University Martell Research Forest, Indiana, United States - CNK36 | ecosystem: Environmental > Terrestrial > Soil > Temperate forest > Bulk soil...
AACGAATGTGATGGCGACATTGCAAACGGGAAATCTGAATCCGCCACTCACGATCAGCACGAACACATCTTTCCACCGAGAGACTGGAATTGTCTATACCCGCACCGCTGGTGGAGGAGAAGTCCTCGAACTGGTGACAGTGAACAATGCCGCTGGCGTAAACCATGTGATCTTCGATCACGTATGGGGTAAGGGCACTCCGAACGACGAAACAAACCGATTCATGGTTTTCAATCGCCTCAACTATGCGGCGGTGATTGACGGCTTCTTTACCGATTTCCACTGCATTTCCGGGACAGGCTCTTGCACGGACGCTAAAGTCATCGGCGGTGGGACGAACTCGAATGCTACGGATACCGACCATGCTTGGAAGGTGGTAAATAACTACATGGAAGGAGCTGCTCAAAGCTGGCTTTTGGGGGGCGCGGCGGCCTCGATTGTTCCGTGCGACATCGAGTACCGCAACAATTGGGGCTTCAAACCGCTGACATGGAATCCCGCAGATCCTTCTTACAACGGCGGGGTTGGTGGGCATCCATTCATCGTCAAAAACCTGATGGAGTTCAAGACTGGCTGCCGGATTCTGGTTGAGGGTAACGTGTTTCAAAACGTATGGGCGGGCTTCTCTCAAGTTGGCGAAGCTATTACGATCACACCCAAAAATCAGTTCACGGGCACGGTGGGAATTTGCCCGATCTGCGCGACCACAAACATCACGATTCGCTATAACAAGGTGAATACGGCTTGGCAGTTCACTCAGATCGTAAACACCGTTGACGGCCCTAACGACTTTGCCACGGCCGGCAATAGCTACTCGATTCACGACAACGTAGCCGACAATTTACAGTACCCGACTTGCTATCAGTGTCAGGCGAGTGCTTCAACCTCGACCATCGGAAGTAACATCACCAATCCAACAGGGTTCATTCTCGGAAAGGTTTTCTACAACCACAACACGGCGGTTCTCGCGGCCAATTCCAAGTACTCGGGCTATGCTCTCGGGCTTTCGGGTCCGCTTGCTCCCTCCCCCCAGGTCAATAACATCGTGTGGACAAATAACATTTTCTCAACCGGAAACTTCGGCTTCATGGCCGACTCGACGGGTTCGACTACGAGTTGTGGAACCGGGAAAAGAGAAGTTACGGCGATGGTCACGTCATGCTGGAACCCGTTCACGGTGGCCGGCAATGCGATTGTTCACAATGTGGACGGCAACGGGGCGATAACTTGGCCGAATACGGTGTGCTCCGCGACAAACTATTCGTCCTTGTTTACCTCTTACGGCACTGGGAACGGCGGAAACTATGTAGTGAATCCGGCCAACCTGTGCCATAATTCGGCAACGGACGGGCTAGATCCGGGAGCTAACATCCCAGTATTGAATAGCCGGACGGCTCAGGCGACAACGTTTTAACGGAGGAATGATGCACACACTGATGGAGACGAACTGGCACTTGGTATGGCTTTGGTTCTGGTTCTTCATCGGTGCGTTCATGTACTGGCTCAAACGGGCCTACTACGGAGTGAATCCTCCGAATCCCGTTGCGAACGACTACCGCCACTATGTCCAGCGGGCCTTCGTGCCGCTCATCGTGCGCTTCTTCCTTGACAGCCTTGTTTTCTGGATGCTGTTTATTCCGGGCATGGCCGACAGAATGATGGCCTCTCTTGGTTGGTCAAACATGTCAGAGGCTTTAGCGATGGTCACAAAGTACGGAGTGTTCGCCGCCGTTTTCGGTCATACCGTTGACTCCATCATGGACGTGAGCGTGACCAAGATTCCGTGGATTAAGGACGTTCTCCCACAGATGCCGGGGCCGATGGCTGCGAATGTGAACATCACCGACCAGAAACTAGCTGAGGCCAAGCAGAATGTTGATGCGGCTGCTGCGAACTTGAAGGCTGTGCCACCAAATCCTCCGGCAGGGGGCGACTAATGTGGCTAGTGGCGGTGATGTCTTATCTTCCGAGTATCTCCACTTTGCGCTCACTGTCTTGGCTGCTGCTTGCTCTGTCGTTTTTAGCATTGTTAGCTGGCTTATACGCATCGAGCTTAAACGTGCGGTCGCTGACTACACTCGCATTGCAACTGACCTTAAACAACTTTCCAAGGACCATGCCGAATTTAGAGAGTGGACGAGATTCATCCTTGCCATCGCCGGAATTATTAGCTCAGACGGTCTCCCGACTGGCCGCCGCTTACCGGACAAATACTCGTAGGGTGGCGATGTTTTGCTTATTGGCATTCGTGATCGCGGGAGCCTCGACGTGGAAAGAGGCTAGAGGCCAGACACTCTACACGTTTTACGATGCCCAAGTAGAGCAGACGGCACCGTTCCGGTACTTTCTCACGCTGCCGGATACTACCCGCATTCGCGCGGTGGTCTGCGACGACTACGCTCACCCGCCAATGTTCACGAGTGGGATGGTACTGAGTAAGGTAATCTTCGAAGACGAAGGGAACTGTTGGAGTGTGAATCCGAATAAACACGCGGGGTACTTTATCCGACGCGACGATTTAGGTGTACCAATTCAATTAAGGAGAACCGCAGATGCCAAGCAATAAGCCAAAACCAAACCAGCCGGTCGATCCTCCCGATCAGCCGCCGAAAACAACTGAACCAGAACCCCAGCGGGAAGTTGTTGATCCGCCTGACCAGCCGCCGAAACCCTAAGGAGTAATGTGACCTTTACGCACTGGGATTCCATCATCGCCGCTACTCCCGCACTTGTGGCGGCATGGTGGAGTCATCGCAACGGCAAGCGGATTAACGAGGTTCACCTGCTGGTGAATAGCCGCTTGACAGAGCTATTGGAAGCTACGCGGACAGGTGCATTCAGTGAAGGGCAGCAGCGTGAACGCGAAGATCAAGGCAAGAGAGAAGAAGGCAAAACGACCGATGGATCCAGTTAGCGAATCCCGATTGAATGTCGTACATCCCGCATTGGCCGCGATCATCCGCCAGATGGCGGGGATATTGATGCATGAGAGTATTGACCTTCGCGTGACTCAAGGGCTTCGGTCATTCGACGAGCAAGCAGCACTCTACGCACAGGGGCGTACCGTTCCTGGTTCAATCGTGACCAACGCGCGACCAGGGTATTCGTGGCACGAGTTCGGCCTCGCTGTCGATGTGGCTCCGTTCGATACCCAAGGAAAGCCAGATTGGAATGTTTTCCACCCCGCATGGAAGCGCATTGTGTCTCTCGGCATATCGTTAGGTTTGTTCTCTGGAACTCAGTTCACAAAACTCTGCGATACACCACACTTTCAACTGACAGGTGATCTACCCGTGTCGCCGGACGATGATACACGGCAGGCATTTGAGACGGGTGGGCTATTGGCCGTGTGGCATAATGCGAACATTCAGGAGAGTCAAGATGTATGACCTCGTGCAATGGTTTAGGATGCCATCAACCAAGGATGGCCTCGGGTACGGGCGTGAGACGCACCATCTTGAAGGCGTAACCCTCGACGGCGTGACCGCCGCAGAGAAGGAATACCACGTTGACACAGGCTACTCGCTCAAGTTTGTGAAATCGCAGCAGGGCTGGCCTGTCGAGATTAAGCCGTACGACTCGCAATGGATCTATGACCGAACGACCGAGAACGGCTGGACTTCGCAGAACGATTTCAAGCAGTTCAATCCCATGCTGGCAATGTGTCCCCGATGGTGGGATGGAATCTCAGTAGGCCCGAAGCACTCGTCTTCTCCGTTCGAGTTCTGGCAGGGATGCAAGATTGTAAAGACCTCGGACTATGGGCAGATCAAGTACGACATAGCCGGACCTTATCCGGTGGACTTCGACGGCGACGTGGACGTAGCCGATTCGATCATCCTGCGCTTCTTCGGGAATGGAAATGGAACAATCTTTCCCGACCGAGAGGAACTCTACTTGACGCAGAAAGTTGGGTGGTGTAAGTGGACCCACGCTAAACTAGTGAACGGCGTGTACCAGATTGACGCAGCAACCCTGCATAACAAGATCGTCGTCGGCGGGCCACCAGTGGTACAGTTTCCATGTCTTAAGATTGCATAGGAGGCAGAATGAATCGTCGTAATTTTGTGGTTCGCTCGTTTACCGGGGTTGGAGCACTGTTTCTAGCTGCCTCGACCACCGCCTGCTGGTTCTCGGGCAACGTGTTCACTCAGATCATGGCCTACGTGGGCGTTGGCCTAACCGCTTTTCAGGCGGTAGTGTCACTCGTTCCAGGGTTCGGCCCTCAAGTTGAGATCATCGTCCAGTTGGTCAAGGCTGGATTCGCCGATCTCCAACTCGCGGTGCAGGACTACAACAACGCTCCGGCCGCAAACAAGGCAACCCTGCTCGGTAAGATTTCTACTGTCCTTGCCGACCTTCAATCTGAAATTGATGGGTTCTGGGCTAACCTCAACTTGCCGACAGGAACCTTATCGACCCTAGTCAAGGGGCTGCTGGGTATCATCCTTTCGACTCTGGCTGGGTTCGCTACGCTACTCCCTCAGCCTGTGGGCGCCAAGACGCAATTCAACGCTAAGACGATTGGCGTTACGCCGCAGAAGCGTAGTAAGAAGGAGTTCGAGAACGACTTCAACGCGGCGATGGTCGCGGGTGGACAGCCAGCAGTCAAGTTTAACTAGGAGCGAATATGGTAGATCACGGTCAGATGAAGCTCGGCAAGCAGCCTCCGAAGATTGATCTCCGCACGTTGCGACTCGCTCGGTATTTGACTTCCAATCTGCCCACTCCTCCCCCGTCATGCGATTGGACGAACGGCCAATCCGATTGGGGGATGATGCTGAACGATAACTTGGGGGACTGCACGATTGCTGCGGTCGCCCATGCTATCCAGGTGTGGACGTTGGTAATCAATCAGCAAATCACCGTGAGCGACGACGTGGTACAGCAGTATTACGAAACGTGGGACGGATATAATCCCGCAGATCCTTCAACCGATCAGGGTGGAGTCGAAGTAGATGTTCTGAACAACTGGAGAGCGTCTAGCTTTGCCGGTCACAAACTACTGGCCTATGCCGATCCTGACCCGCGAAATATTCTCCACGTTAAGCAGTCCATCGCTCTATTTGGGGGAGTGTACATCGGCATCAGCCTCCCAGTCTCAGCGCAGAATCAAGAAGTCTGGGATGCGGTAGATGGTCCCGATGGTGAGCCGGGGTCATGGGGAGGTCACGCTGTGTTCGTGGCAGCATACGACGCCGATACCCTTACGTGCATCACATGGGGCGCACCGAAAAAGATGACCTGGGCGTTCTGGCACAAGTATTGCGACGAGAGCCACGCGCTGTTGTCGCCGGACTTTATGACTCAGAACGGCCAGTTTCCAAGCGGGTTCGATCTCGCGCAGTTGCAAGCCGACTTGGAAGTCATCACGGGAGCATAGGAGAAAACATGAACAACAGAGAGCAGGGATTCTCGTTTCACTTAGTACTGCGGATACTTGCGATACTTCTGTTTTTCCTCGCCGGATTGGGCGGGGGATGGGCGCAACCTCAGGTGTGGCCGTGGAATGGTCGATTGATCTCTTGGGGTTTATTTTGCTGGTGCTTGTCAGAGGTAATCGGTTTCTAGGAGAGAAACAGCTTGAGTACGCCGAATCTAGGACTAGCACTCCCAGCCAACGGAAGCACTGGCTGGGACGTGCCTCTTAATAACAATGCCTCGATCCTTGACGGGGTGGTGGGCGGAGGAGTTGCCGGACAGGTTCTAACCTCTCAAGGACCTGGACACCCTGGGGTGTTCGCCAACACTCTTACGCCGGTAAAAGAGGTTCCATCCGGAACGATCAACGGAACCACGGGGTCAGACGGAAACCCTACATTCACGGTCAGCTTTACTCCGAATCCGGTTGCAAACTTCGTGCTCACCAAAAATGGTGTCGAGATGTACGCTGGCACGGCCTACACGCTTGTGGGCAGCACGATCACATACATTGCTCCATATATTCCGATCTCGGGAGACTTACACCAAGCGAGGTACACGAAATGAAAAGGCTGCTTCTTCTCGCGCTACTCGCTTACCCCTTGTCCGGTTTCGGACAGTTGGTCGATCTCTCGACCGGGACGAAGGGGATCCTCCCGAAGTCTAAAGGTGGAACCGAGGTCAACTCGTCCAATACTTTTGCCCAGACCGGAGTTGACATCAACACTTCTTTCCAAGTTGTGTCTCTCCATCTCGCCGGCCCTACGGGATGCACGGGGTCGCAATTCGCGGTCGGAATTGATTCGTCAGGGAATGCGGTCTGCGCTACCCCGGTTGGTTCGGGAAACGTAAGCACCACGGGATCGCCGGCAAGTGGCAACCTAGCCAAATTTTCCGGCGCGACTACGATCACCAACGGGGATCTGTCGGGAGACGTGACGACCTCTGGGACGTTGGCATCAACCATCGCTGCTCTCGCGGTGACAACGGCGAAGATTAACACAGCGGCCGTGACTGAGGGGAAGATCGGACTGAGCGATGTGACGACGAACAACGTCACCAGTACCGCTCACGGATTCGCCCCCAAATCGCCCGCAGATGCCACGCAATTCCTGAACGGAGCAGCTACTAATGCTTACGCTCAAGTCAAGGATAGCGACCTCTCAACCTCAGATGTCACTACCAATAACGTGTCCTCGACCAAGCACGGTTTTACTCCGAAGTCTCCAGCCGACGCGACTCAGTTTTTGAACGGCGCGGCAACGAATGCGTATGCCCAGGTAAAAGACTCCGACCTCTCCACTTCGGACGTGACAACGAATAATGTGTCCATCACGAAGCACGGGTTTGCGCCTAAGGCGCCGAATGATGCGACAAAGTTCCTAGATGGAACCGGAGCCTATTCCGTTCCTGCGGTAGCGGCATTCCAGGTGAACGGAACCCCTTTGTCGTCGGCCTCTACGATTAACTTTCAAAGCAGCGGATCTCCGAACGGGCTGGCGGTGACATTCACCAATCCTGCGGTCGGGGATGTCACTCTTGGACTGAGTGGGACCCTGAATAACGGCGGGCTGACAAATTCTTCCACGACGGTCAACGGAGCGACATGCGCCCTGGGTGGAACATGCACGGCAAATCCAGCTACCGACACTAACTGTGCAAACGGGGCTTCCCCGGCTGTTTGTGCCTCAGCAGCTTCGGGAGCGGTCGCGGTGCCTACCGGCGTCAATCCCACACTGGTAATCAACACTACAAAAGTGACGGCTAACAGCCGTATCTTTTTGACGGTGGATGAAAGCCTTACGATTGCAGCGACGACTTGCAACACGACACTTTCGACCCTAGTGCAGCCAGTCGTAACCGCGCGGAGTGCGGGGGTGAGCTTCACAATCCAAATTGGCGCCACGATTGCGGCAAATCCGGCGTGTGTGAGTTACGAAATTGTCAACTGATGCCCTACACTCAGACCAGCTTCGCTACGTTGAAACAATCCCTAGCGAATCGCTTGGATGATCCAGGGAAGATTTTCTGGATTGACACAGAACTTGGTATCGCTATTCAGGACGCGATCCGCTTCTGGAACATCCTCACCGGAGAATTTAAGCAATGGTACGACCTGCCGGTAAACGGTGGTGGCGGAGGGTATGGAGTCGGAGGCTTCGGCCTCGGCGGGTATGGCCTCGGCGGAATCAATGGAGTCTGGTACGACTTCAACACTCTTGCCGGCAGTCCTCGACTTTGCACCCTGCAAGACTCCGACGTTTATCAGCGGATGAAGTACGCTCTCTTGGAATCGGTTACCCCGACTTCACAATTCCAAACCTCGGACTACGTTCAAGCCGTGCAACGGAAACGCGATGAGTTTCTGTTTCGGACTGGTTGCACGTCTTCAATCGAAACACTGAGTGTGATGCCGAACGCTCCGACCCTGACACTGCCGGAGCATGTTATTCAGGCGAAACGAGCCTACTGGCTCCCGACTTCACAGGCTTCTCCGACCAATCCACAACCTTTGCCGCGTACCGACGAAGCGCAGCAGATGGGCTACGACTATCTTTCACCTGTGACAAATCCGACTGACCCATACTCGTGCTCTTTCGGTGTCGAACCTCAGTTGACTGTCACACTCTACCCGCGTCCGGGATTCCCTGGACAAGTGGAGCTGATAACCTACGAAGCGCAGGCGCCACTCTCTGCGGTTAGCCCAACCCTTATCGGTATCATGCAGGACTTCGTGCCTGGGTTGATGTGGGGTGCCATCGCCGACATGATGGATATGAACATGGTGGCGAAGGACGCACAGCGGGCGCAGTACGCGCGGATGAGATTTGAACAATACATCGAACTAATGCAGGCATTCCCGTTCGTATTGGCCGCGAGAAACTTTGGCGTTCCTATGATGGTGGACGCGGTTGAGGTTCTTGATAGCTACGACCCTAACTGGAGAGTCACGTCAAGTACTCCTAGTGTCGTAGGATTGAGCGGTCAAAACCTACTAGCCTTCCCGACGATCCTTAACCAGTTACTCGGATTGTATCTAGTGACCAACGCCAACGTTCCGGTTGGCGACAACGAAATCGTGCAACTCGGTTCCGAGGTCCTCGACGTGATCTTGGATTATGCCGCCCACGTTTGCATGTTCAAGCAGGGCTACGCAGAAGTACAATCCTCGATGGATATGCTTAAAAGCATCATGGATATAGCGGCTCATCGCAATGCGAAATTGAAAGCCCTCGCTAGCTACAAAGAGATTATGTACGGGCGTGAGCAACGCGAGGATGAGATTGCCCCGATGGAGGTATCAGTCAATGGCTGATTTCTCCAGACCGCCTGGGTTTCGCTTCAAGTTTAAGGGGATGAAGACAAACAACCCTCCCGACGCCCTAGCGCCGGATAAATATGCGTTTGCTCAGAACGTGAGGGGCTACGACGACGACACCGTAACGTCTCGCCCTCAGTTGGTTCAAACAATTCCCGCACCTATTCCAAACAACCCAACTCTTTCGCTGGAGCCTACTCTTGGAGTGTACAAGGTCGGCGGGACTCTCTACTTGAATAGCGTGGCGGTTGATTCTGGATACTCCTCGACTCTTGGCGCGTCGCTGGTCCCGTTTCGCCCTAATGCTTCCCCGGACGCATGGGAGTACGTGTTTGATGATCTGAAATCAACCAAGGTAAACACGAGTGGCCCGACTCCGATAGTTAAAAAGGTTGGCATCGTCGAGCCTCAAATCCCAGTCGATGCGGCGGTTAGCAACACCTTCCAAAGTTTCATGGACACAAGTGCTGCCGGCTATACGTTGGGCGGAACGGCGACTTCAATTTCGAACGTCAGCAGGATTACCGACACCGTTGGTGCAGTGTTCCTCGACCCTGCTAGTAGTGGCGGGAGGACGATCTTTCAGGTATCTCCCTCGCAGAGTTATTCGAAGTACATGGTGCTCACGATCCACGGAGAACTCTACTACGTGGACGATGTTTTTCCGAATCTGACGACCCCGCTATCAATTCTAGGAATCTACTACTACACCGGAACAACTGGAAAATGCGTGGTAGTGCCGAACAACCTGGCTGGCGAGGAGCCTTCGCTTTACACTCAGCTTCTCTTGAGTTCAATCCGGCGCGGAGCAATCGTCTCGATTGGCGGAGAACTTTGTCTAGTCCTAAGCAGTTCGCTTGGTCCTGATGGCTCCATCTCGTTCGAGACAAGCACAACGGGGGCACACTCGGCCGGTGAGCAACTCATTATCGCGGATGCGGTTGCGGTGATTGGGGGTGGAATTGTCACAGGACAGGCGATTTCTTCTCCAGCCGTACAGGTGAGTGCTGGATCTGGTATCAGCACAATCAGTCATGTGCTTTCCACTAACCCGTTCGTGGGAGGAAGCTCCTCGTTTCAGCCGGACGACTACATTCACTTCTCGATTCGCCACGATAACTTGGTTTCCCTTCAAGAAGTGAAGATCCTATTCGATGTTGGCGACGGATCGTTTACTCAAAATTTCTACTACTACACGGTGCGTAAAAGCGATCTCGCGGACAGCGTGAATAACGCTGAAACCCAACTCGCCGCAGCGCAGATCATGGTACAGAGAGCACTCATTGACGAAGAGAAAGTGGCGGCCGCTCACAATCAAGGGCGGAGTGCTTCGTCTTCTCAGACTGGGCTAGGATTTCACCAGTGGAGCGAGATTTACTTCTCCATCAGTGAGTTGACTAGGGTGGGTGACGATCAAAACAAGACCCTACAAAACGTGAATGCGGTACAGATTCTATTCAACGCAGTCAACCCAATTGTTCCCTTAGTTAATTCGTTGACCGTGTTTGGCGGGTTTTCGGCTGATTCTGGATTTACAGGAATGCCGTATCACTACTGGTACGTCCCGAGAGATTCAACGACCGGAGCACATGGAAATCCGTCTCCCGATATGCGTTACGGGGTCACTCCTCGACGGCAACTACCGCTCCTGACTTTGCCGACAACTTATCCAGACCCACAGGTGGATACTCTCGACATCTTTAGGATGGGCGGGAGCATGGATGTGCCTAGATACCTCGGAAGCGTCCTATTAGGCACGGTAAATTTCCAAGACACATATTCCGAAGACGCGACTGCTACGAGCAGGGCGATGGAGCGCGACAATTACGAGCCGTTCCCGTCTATCGGGCCTCCACTATCTTCTGTTTTGTCTAACATTATTGGAACGACGATGGTAGCGTCGTTCCCTGCTCCGTATAACGCATCAGTGAAACAACTTGCAGCCCTTCTTCCGGGCAATGAGTTCAACGTCGGGCAGCAGGTGTTCACGCTCTGGGCGCGACCTACCCTCTTGTTCGATTTAGGGACTTCTCAAGAATGGCTTTTTCAGTTCGTAGAGAATGCGGGGGTGTTGCACGATCCTCTTGTGCAGCTCAATGAGCCGGCCTTGGCAGCGCAAAGTAATCAATCTGTCTGGGGACCGGATTCAAATGGCGTTTTCTTCTCGGTGCAAGATCCACTGCGTCCAGGTGTTGTGAATCACACCAACCCGAATAACCCCGATGGCGCGTCAGACGCTTACACGGATGAATTATGTGCTCCGGCTGAGCCTCTCCAGAACGGAGCCTTGCTTAATCAGACCTCTATCGTATTTTCTCCGAACCGAGCGTGGGCTGGATACCCAAAGCAAGGCGGATCGGGGTACCGATGGGTGGAGATACCGGTAGGTGCAGGACTAGCGGCACAGTCCGCTATCTGTACGGATGGGAGGGCTATTTATTACGTGGCGAAGGACGGAATAAGGGCTACCTCCGGTGGGCCGTCAGAGAGCCTTACGGATGAGGACTTATTCAATCTGTTCCCACATGAGGGGGTGTTTCCGGTTTCCATTTCTACTCCCGCAGGGACGATATTTCCTCCCGACTACAGTTTTGCCAATAGTTTCCGTCTCTCGGTGGTGAATGGCTACCTCTTCTTCGATTACATTTCAACCACGAGCGGAGTTCAGACCTATCGCTCACTGGTGTGCGATATCAGGCGCAAGGCATGGAGTCTAGATATCTCCGCATTCAATACGATCACGATTCACGCCGGCACAACCCTCCCAGGAGTGACCGGGGCAACCAAGAATCAGCAACTTTATATTGGGGATTCATCTGGAGCGATCTACACCGAAAACTCAACTCCCACTCCGGCGACCGGCGAGGTGGTGACCTGCCATCTCATCACTCGGGAGGTAATGAACGATCTCCGTGCCAGCAGCATGTTCGGTGATGCGAGTGTCGATTGCCTTCCGCAGTCGCCTATTTCAATCACACCAATCTTCCTTGGGACGCCTTTTGCAGCGACGCTAATAGGGGCAGGAGCGCGTACTGTAGGCGTGGTTGACCTAGCGGGGCAGCAGATCAAGCGAAGCCTTGGATTGATGGTGCAATGGCAGGACGTGGGGGTAAATTCCAAACTCTATTCATGGCAGCCGTCCATCGTGCCGCAGCCGGAGGACACAACCGACCGCTTTGGGGATTGGGATGATGCCGGCGCGATGGGTTCGAAATTCTTTCAAGGGGTACTGATTGAGGCCGATACGTTTGGTCAGACCAAGACTATCGTGTTTCGCAACGGGGATGACGGCACCATCGGTGCAACGCTGAATATCAACCACGTCGGTCAGCAACAAAAATCGTATTCATTTCTCGCTCCATTTGTTGCTCATCTAGTACGAGAAGAACCCGACTCGGTTCCGTGGAGGAAGTTTGGTATCAAGTATGTATTCGAACCGACTCCCTCGACAGTTCTCAATTGGCAGACTCAGGCGACGAGCCACGGATTACCGGGATATCAGCACGTCAAAGAGTTGCTGTTCGCCTATAACGCTACCGCCCAGGTGACATTTACGCTCACCGTTGACGGAGTTCCGCAGTCCTATACCCTCCCAGCAACTAGTGGCTATCAGAAAGTGTTGATCTCACTCCAAGCAATTAAGGGCTTAGTTTTTCAGTACGACGCAGTGTCCACGCAAGGATTTCAAATTTGGGTCAACGATATTGAGGTCAAAGTGAAGCCGTGGGGCGATCCGGGTCCGTATTTGAACTGGCAAAAGATGGGGGCGGTCATGGGACCGAACGCGACGATCTAATGGATAACAAGCAGAGATGGTATCCGCCCGTCGAAGGCATGAACTACCAGCAACACAACGCTCATCGTCAAACCCTCGACCTCGTGTACCAGATGCAGGATCAATTGCGGGAGCTTCACGGCAAGCACCAAGAATTGCACTCGAAACTAGCTAGCATGACGAAGGAAAACGAGAAGTTGAAGCAGGTCATCGACAATCGGATTGCCGGTCGCTTGGTGAAGCCGACAAACCCCAGTAACGGAGACACGGTGCGCTATAACAGCGTGTCCGGTCAGTTCGAGTTTGGCGCATGAGTCTATTAAGCATCACGTCGTATCCGGTAAGTTCGACTCAGTGGACGCCTCTCATGGTCCAGGGAAACATCGCTCGAATGTGGTTCGACTTTACCGGAGACCTCATGGTTTGTACCGACCCATCATCGTCCGGCACTGCCATTACCATGCCGATATCTCAAGGGACCAGGTTTATGATTCCCCTCGGTCAAGCAATTAGATTCTTGTCTCCGGTAGTGTTGTGTTACGTTAAGTCGGTGAGTGGTTCGCAGTCGGTAGTAGTTACCTGCGTGATGGCATCGTTAAATGGAGGGACTGAATGACGAAAGCAATGAAGTGGGTAATCGTTTTAGGGATCGCCTTCGGCGCTCTCGTCGTTGTCGCACAACAGCAATTCTCCGGTGGTCAAGCCGTCACCGTGACCTCAGGTTCAATCACTGCGACTCAAGGGACTGGATCTAACCTGCATGTCGCCGTGGACTCCGCGCCGACCACTGCGGTGACCGGAACCTTTTTCCAAGGCACTCAGCCTGTCTCTCTTGCGACGGCACCAGCCTTGGTCGCTTCAACCGCCAAGATTGGTATTACCTATCCCTACACCGGTTGCGGCACTACTACCTTTGAGAGTGGTTCCCCTGTTGGATTCACGGCTCTCGCGGCTACTACGACCACCGTGACTGCTACCACTACATGCGCCCTTACATTCATCGTTACTAACACCGGGGCTTCGAGTTTCACATACTACGTCACCGACAACGCAGCGACCCCTATCCCTGTGATCGGTTCTTCCGGCAACCCAATTACAATCCTTGCCGGTGAGCGCGATGAGTACACGTTTCAGAATGGAGCTAAGTTTAACGCCGGTATCAAGCTGACGGCATCAGCGACCACGGGGAGTTTCTACGTACTCGGACTTCAATAATGCGTTGGTTATGGCTGTGCTTACTGACGACGGCGGCATGGGGGCAGCAACAACTCCCCGTGCCAACCATGTGCAACCAGTCTGCTCAATTGCAGATGACCACGGCCACGACAACGCAAATCGTGGCTCTCGCGGCAGGTCAGAAAGTTCGAATCTGCGCCTATGCGATTCAGGGAAGCACTACTTCGACCGCGACAACGTTAAAGTTGGTGTACGGAACCGGGACCGCGTGTGCGACGGGAACAACAGCTTTGACGCCAGCATGCAATATGCCCGCGTCGAGCACGGCATTGCCGTTTAGCGAAGGGCACGGAGTTGGGGAAATTATGCAGACCGCATCCGGCAATGCGCTGTGTGCGACAAGCAGCGCGGCGGGAACGGTTAATATCAGCGTCACTTTCGCGCAGTTTTAGTTGACAAATAAGGCATAATCTCTAGTGGAGGGCAAACGCGATATGCCATTCAGTCGCCTTATCGACATGACGGGACGAAAGCATGGTCGCTTAACGGTGATCCAGCGATCTCCTAAGCCTGAGTTTAGGGCGCAGTGGCAGTGCCGATGTGATTGCGGCAAGGTTGTTATCGTCGATGGAGTCAAACTGCGAAGCGGTCACACCAAGAGTTGCGGATGTTTGCGGGATCATCTGTTTAATCAACGAATCTTCAAGCACGGAGAAACGGAATCGGTTGAATATGAAACGTGGTGCAGGATGAAGGATCGTTGCTTGAACCCACGCAACCCGGAATTCCGCAACTATGGGGGGCGCGGAATAACGATCAGCCCGCAATGGGTTAACAACTTCCCTCAATTCTTGCTTGATATCGGCAGGCGTCCACTGAGCACAAGTATTGACCGTATTAATGTTGACGGTAATTACGAGCCGGGGAATTGCCGATGGGCGAATGCGACGATACAGCGCCATAATCAGCGACCTAGACCGAGCTACGCCACCTTGTATCATGCCTTAAAGAATGCGCCGGAATATGGCGTGGATAACGAATGCTAAGGAGTCTTTGATGACTGTATTTGGTAATCCATCATCCGGTGTCTATCCTCTCGGCCTAATCAGTGTTGCCACAGCAGGAACTCCTGTGGCCTTGAATGCTAACGTCGCAATTACCACAGCGTTCGGAACTCCCACAACGGGAGTTCCTGGCCTGACGACAAAGGGTGTCCCGTCTCAGGTTCAAGCAAATCAAATCAAGATCAACGCTCCATCTACGAACGCTGGGGATGTGTACTTAGTGTTCAAATCACAAGCGGCCGCAGCGGGCAGTGGAACCAGTGTGATCGTCGTCATCCCAAAGGGACAAGAGAGAACTGTGGGAGCACCCGCTGGCTCAAGCCCGTTTCAGGTTGACCAATTTGCGCTTGATGCTGCTACTAACGGGGATGGGGCCTACGTCACTTTGATCGTGTGCAACTAAAATGCTCTTTCCTTTTGGAGAATCGAGTTGTTATCCGGGCGCCGGAGGTGGGGTGTCGCCGCTCAACTTCTTAGTGGAAGAGGATGGCACAAGCGAGTTCGTTTTGGAGAACGGTTTCGGATTGATTCAATTGGAGAGTTAACTTGGCGAACCAGAAAATTTCCCAGCTTACGGACGGATCGCCCGCGCAGACCGGAGATCAGGTTCCAATCAATCGCGGCGGCACTAATCTTCGCGTTGACCCAACCAAGTTCGCCTATCCCATCATCCTCGGCACCCACACACCCTCCAGTGCCACAGATACAGGGGTGGCGGGCAGCATCGCGTGGGATTCGGGATTTATCTACATCTGCGTGACTACAAACTCGTGGAAGAGGGTTGCGATTACTGGTGGTTTCTGATGATTACTTACACCTTCCATGCAGGCCCGACGATGCAAGAGGTAGCGGAGCATCTTATTTCTCTTGGGCAAGCAGTTCCGAATCCGATGTTAAGCGTCGGGTTCCTAGCGAAGGACGATGAAGGCAAGATTAAGGGAGTTCTCTGCATACAGTCATTGCCGCTATGCGAACCGTGTGAGGGTGAAACTGGGGAGATAGTTAGAGAGTTGTTCTCCCGTGCCGAAGAGTGGATAAAAGAGAGCCGCGCTCCTAGAGTTCTCATGCACTCCGGTCACCCGGCTATGAAGATTATGCTTCGACGTAAAGGCGCGATTGAATCAGCAGACCAGTGGTTTGAGTGGACGCAATAAATGTGCGCTGGAATCGGTGGCAATTCGGCAAATACGGATCGCAAGGAAACACTTGCGGGCTATGGCGATCTCAATAAATCCTTCGCATCGCTTTCTAAAGCGGGAACCAATTTAACCTCAGCCGGTGAGTCAGATACAGGAAAAGCCTCGCGCTATTATTCCGCCATTCTTTCAGGGAATCCCGCTGCGGTAATGCAAGCGGCTGCCCCCGAGATCAACGCCATCGGTAAACAATCGGACGCGCAGAAGAAAGACATCGCCAACTTCGGGAATCGGACAGGCGGAACCAATCAGACCTCTCAAGCAATTTCTACAACCAATCGCGGCCAAGTCGCGGATGTGATCTCCGGCAAACGCGATACGGCCGCTGGTGCGGAAGCAGGAATCGGCGCCGGAGAAACTGGTGCTGGCCTTGAGGCGACCAAAGGTGCGGCAGAAACAGCAGCGAACATTGCAAGTATCTCCGGCAAGAACCGGGAAATTAGTCAGAAGATCCACGATGCCGCCGTCAAGCAGTGGGCAGATGTTATTGCCGGGGTAATCTCCGGTGGTGCTACAGGTGGGGTTGGCGGCGCTATTGGTGGTGGGATTGGAGCGGTTGGATAATGGAAGCCCTCCTAAAAAACCTGTTTACCAGCGCGGAAGACGCTGCCGAAAAGAGCCGAGAGAAAAGCGACCGCTCAAAGCAGTCCGATAAGGCCATGTGGCAGGGTGTCCTTCACGGAGGACCTGAAATTGATGACGATCACCGCCTGAAAGCGGCTACAGAATTAGCTAAAATCCACGGTTTAAAGAAAGGAGAAAACCCATACGAGAAGGTAGCAACAATCCTCAATACCCTCGGTTCTCATATCCGCAACAAAGCTCCCAATGGGCAGGCCGCCCCTGCCTCAACCCCCCAAGCGGAGGCTGCACCAGGAGCCTCCGTCCCTCCTCCTAGCGGTCAACAGGGCATCGGTCTGCATCCACTCTCTCCTGAGCCTCCGGCTACGTCTGGGGGCATCGTAAGCGCAGCAGGGCAGGTTCCACCGCCCGACCCACAGAAAGACAAGGTGGATGCGGATACGAACAAGATTCAAGAGAAGACCAATGCGGTTACGGGCGGATTTCTCCGCAAGGTGGGCAAGGGGCTAAATACTGGATTACATCGTATCGACGCCGGGATAAAGGAGTACCAGACTACCCACGGCGAACGCGCGAAAGATTCGATGATTGACTCCTACACCGGTAGCGACGGCAAGCGTCATGAAGTAATGCAACGCGCGGACGGTACGACGTTCGAACGGACATCCGATGTAGGCGCCTCTGGATTCGGCGCTGGTAAGAAGATTGATTCCTACGTTGGCGCTGACGGCAAAAAGCATGACATCTTTCAGCGGTCGGACGGCTCAACTTATGAAGCAGCCTCGGAAGGTAGTGTAAAAGAGACTGGTTCCGCGCGTCCCGTGTACGGACCTCCAATGAGCATTCGCAATGCGCGTGAACTCGCTCAAAAGGGCATGGAGTTTATGGGTGAGGATGGAAAGCAGATTGACGTGGCCTCTCTCCCCGACGAAATGGGATTAAAGCGGTTCACGGTGCAAGGCAAGACCGTTTGGGTGCCATTCTCCCCGAACGAGAAGGTTGTCACAGTAGGAAATGAAAGCTATGCCATCTCGCCTATGGATGTGGATGCACTCACTAAGGGCGCAGGGACGGATCTCGGTCAAAAGAATGTTGGGAGCACTAATCTTCCGGGATACACAGGTATAGACGCACAGGGCACTGTGCAGCGTGTTGCAGGACAGAGGACTCCGGGGACGACAGGCGTAAAACGAGATCAAGGTTTGACGCCTCTGGACACTCCGACTAACGCCAATGGTCGCGGAGCGAAAGGTGCAGCAAAAACAAAGCCCTCGGGGAGTTCCAAGAAAGATTTGCCGCTGCCTATCAGTTCCTACGGCAAGCAGGCTGACCGTGCGACCGGAGTTCATCTCGCTCAAGCCGCATTGCAACAATTCAGAGACGACAACCTCGCGGTGTACGACAATCCTGAGTCGGTAGAGAAACTCAAGAACATCATCGGCTACATCCAGAAAACCGCAGAGCAGCAGATCGGAACCGGACAGGGACCGCTTGGAGCGGTTGAGACGTGGGCAGGATTGCCCACTGCGATGAACCGCCTCCAACAGCAGTTATTACAGGATCAATCTATCCAGCTCAATCAAGACGAGCAGCGATTCCTCGCTGACTATTTCTATCTCCTCGGAAGCTGGCCGGGAATGCGTAAGTCGGTTGGTACTTCGCCGGCGAAATGGTCTATGAACCTGATGTTCTCCGAACTACCTACCCCTGGACTGGTAAATAGCTCCGCCGAAGCGAAGCATCGTTTGGCGAACATGGAGAAAGAGACGAAGCAGGTTGTTCTGCCGAAACAGTTGCAAGGTCTTGATGGTGATGATTCACCGACTAAGGATTCAGGAACGAAGGATTACAAGATCCCCGGCAAGTCGAAGGTGTATCGTATCCCCGCTGACATGGTGAAAGAGTTCCTCAAAGACAATCCGAAAGCCCAGGCGGTGCAGTAATGCCGCAGCGAGATTGGGAGAAGTATGCCGAATCGTCCGACAAGTGGGAGAAGTATGCGGAACCTGCTAAATCTCAGACCAAACAGTTGACCTCGCTTGAATCTAAGCCAAAGAACTTCTACGAAAAGCACCCCTTAGTCAGCGAAGGCGTTCTTGGTGCTGCATCTGGTGTCGGTGTCCCAGAAACAAAAACTCCAGTACGTGATATTGGTCGTGGACTAGCCAAAACATTCGAGATTGGACCGAACGAACTTGACCAAGATCCACTGAGCAAGGTGATGAGTTATGTTCCCGTACTCGGACCCGTGTACCGCATGGGTGCTGGACTGGGAGAGCAAACCGCGAAGTTCGGTAAAGAACTAATGCCGCTGGCCGCTAAGGTCACCAACCCGCAAGCCCCTCTCTCTGACGACGATAAAAGACAAGCGGTTCATGGCGCGGCCGGCCTTACAACTGAAATTCTCTCGCTGCTCTGGGGTGCCAAGAAAGGGGATGTCGCCAGCGGAGAAGGTAAGACTAACCGTCTCTCCGCTGCCACTGGTGCCTACCCCGAGGACATCAACGTTGCTAAGGCTGACTTGGAATCCGCTGCTAAAACAGGTAAGCCTAAAACCGCAGCAGAACTTCGTGATCTGACGCGAACCGCTCTCGATAAAAACACCAGCGAATTCAGTCAAGCATTACAGCCTGTCGCTAACAAAAAGGTGGTGCCTACAGCCATTGCGGATGCGATACGCAAGAAGGTAACGCCCGAGATGATGATGGACCCGGAAGGCCGGCGCATGGCGAAAGAACTACGGTCTCAGGCGAAGACCTACGATAAGCCGTGGACCTTGCGCGACCTCTATCAGAGGAAACAGCGATACGACGCCGAAGGAACTGGGTACTTCAAGAAATCAGAGACAGGAAAGACGGCGGTTCAAAAGACCAACGTGGATGAGATGGTAGAAAACGCCGTAAGAGAAGGCGTCAAGGATCTTGTGTATCCAGAGTTGGATAAAGCTGCAAACAAACCTTCTGGTTATTTCCGCGATCTCCAAATGCGCCAATCATCTTTGTTGAAGATCAAGGACGCGGCCAATACCACCGTCAAGGAACTCGGTAAGAAAGAGGCGATGATTAAAGGCGCACCCCTCCGTCAGAAGATTGCTCAACGGGTGTCTGGTTACGTTCACCCGATGTCCGGGCGTGGAGGATTGAGTCTGCATCGCCTTACGGAACCCGTTGGGCTAACCGAACTTAGTGCGGCCGACTCAGCCGCTCGGTCCGCCTTCAAGACGCATCCGATTGAGGACGTATCCGCATACATCCGTTCCTTTAAGCCTACGACTGCGGGTAAAGGCGTTCCTGTTGTCCTGCCGCGCAATCAGAAGCAACTCCAGCCACTCGAATGAACCCGCAAGACCTCTCTGACTTTGAGAAGTGCGCTAGGATACCCCTGCTTGGTAAGAAGTGGGAGCCTGAGCGGTGGCCGGTCCGAGAGGCAGTTAAGCGTTATATCGCGGAAGGCCTTTCGAGAGATCCTGAGCTTGTGGCCGATGACTTCTTACGCGAAGCCGCTGATCGAGGGTTCGAATATCCAGAGGGTGAACCTTTTGAACTCGCTAAGGACTATGCCTCTTGGATTGACGGTGCCCTTCGCATCGCAGCAGAATACCCCGCCGATGTTGTGCGAGTTGTATCCGAATTAGGACAGAGACGGTTACGCTGGCCGGAACTGATAAAGCTAGGAGTGGAGGAATACACCGAGGTTTCTATCCTACAACTAAGACTGCCGGCCGTTCACAAGCGGCGCCTAGCTTCACCGCTCAACCTCTCGTACCGTCAGCCGATTACCGGTTCCTTGCGTTTGGCGAGACTCGATACCGAGAAGATTAGCTTTGGTCCTTCGTGGAAGCGTGTAGGTCGGTGGGAGGTTCCCGAAGTTCCTTGGAGTGAGTGGCGGGACGGGATAGATCGTGATCGCTGTATGAGCTTAATTGCGGAGTCCTATGTTGTCCCCAGCTTAACGTCTGAGGAGAAGCGGAGAGTACAGAACGACATTGAGCACATGCTTACGGATATGAACAAATTAACTCACCCGAGAAAGTGGGAAGCGTGTGAAAGTTGTCTATTTAAGCCGGTGTGTCACGGCCACAAAGAAGGTTTCATCCGCATCAAGTCGTCCTAGCTACTGCCCCTCCAGGGTGCCGAGCTTGGAGCCGTTCAACCAGAGTTCGTGCGTTATGCGTATGCGGTAGCCACTGTCAAATCCCCGCTTGAATGGATCGCCGGGACAAACTTCATTAGGCGCAACTTTTACTCTGCATATACTCTGTCGCTTCGTCCTCACCTCGAATTTGCAGGAGGGAGCGCAGGGCAGGATGGGCGCAACATGCTCAACCGTTCGTGTGGACGGTATTAATTTAGCCCCTTCGCATATCGTGCATAGCCCTTGATGGTCGCAGCACAAATCCTCGGGACGCACTTGGAAAGCCTGTGGCTGCGTCGGTGCGGGCTGCTCGGCGGGCGCACCGGGACACTCAAACATCTGGGCTACCTCTAGGGAAGCGTCCTTACACATTCGCGCCTGAGTCTCTGCCCATTCTTGCGGTGTCCATACTGTCGCATGGGTCGCAGCCATCAGAGCATATGTCCGTTCCAGTCCATGCGGCCACTTTGGATTGGCATCCGCGTGTGCCAGCATTGGCTTGTCATTGACGATGACCTCCACGGTGTATTGCGGCGTCTGCCCCACTGCTCCGGCGCTCATCAGCACCAGCCCAGCCACAGCCGCGTAGATTTTCACTTTAGCCTCCAAGCAATCGGGCCTTCACAATCTGGCCCAGCCATCATCGGATTTGGGTCAATCGTGATGTAATCGTCGTCAATTTTGATTCCCGCGAAGTAATAACATGGCTCGTCAACGCTAGGTTGGCGAAGGCGGTGCGCTCGAAACAGGTGCTTCTCATATTCCACCATTGCGCCGCTTGCCGCGTCTTCATCCGCCCGCAAAGCATGGAGTTGGGAAAGTTCCTCGCCAGTAAGCGCGACGTGGATTTCTGCCCGCTTCACATAGTGAGGGTCTCCGCTGTATGTACAGGTCAGCATGATCTGGAAGCCATCCTTGTGGGCAGCGTTGAACTTGTCCACTTCCGCCTTGAAACGGTCAGTGACCTGAGTGCAGGGCTTAAAGTCAATCGGTTTACGAACCTGCCCGCCACAAATTGCGGGGAGTAAGAGCAGCCCAGCCACAGCCCAAGATAAGTTCATCGCCACGGAATCTCCTTTGGGTACACGCCGAAATGGGCATACATCTCTGCGCCCGTCATTTCCTCTTGCTTGTCGCAGTCTTCGCACCAGCGTACCAGTCCGTGCGACGTTTTGCCCGGGCGCCAATCGTGATGACAGAAGTACTGTTTTAGCCGCCGTCGCATCCCCGCCACAAACGTGCAGAGTTTCATCGTGCACCTTCCGCAACTGTTACGCCGCCGCGATTTCGTACCAGATAAACGACCTTCCGGTTACATACTTTGCAGCGATTGCCCAAGCGTGGTTTCACTAAGCCGAGGCTACAGCCTCCGCACCGAATGCCCGTCTTGTCGAATCGGCATTTGAACGCGGCCACATCGTCCGGCCCTTTGACATGCGCATCGTACACAAGCATCATTCCAGCCTCCCCGCAGCGGTTGTCATCGGGCACCAGCCTTCGTTCGTTGATCTACTTCGGCTTTGAGTTTCTTGGCGTCGGCGGGCGTCAGGTAATTCCCAAGCGTCAGGATTTCCCGCGCTGTCAAGTCAGTTCTGTCCGCCAATTCGTTGAGGATTTTGTCGCGCTCTCGGTAGGAATCGTCCTCGGCTTGCTCGGCTGGCGTGAGAGGCTCGCCCTGACATAATCCTGAGTAACGGGCATAGCACTTACTGACCCATGTGCTCGTATCGCCCTTGATGGTGACGATGCAGTTCAGGCTCAAAAGCATTAACACCCATGCGTAGCTCAAGATCGTCCCTCCCCCCAGCCAATTTATTCTAAAGTTTCCGTCTCTGAACTGTGACCCGCTCGGGTCCCTACCCGACTTTCTGTGTGCTATTGGATAGTTTGTGCTCTCGCGTTTTCGTTTCGCAAAAGTCCGCTATGTCCCGCAGGCAATCTTCCTCGAAAATGCAGCCGTCGTCAGGAAAGAACGCATACTTTCGCCAGCTTCCAAACCACGCCACGCAGCCGAGCCAGCCGGAGTTACTAAGAGCGACTACTTTCCAAACGCCAGTCTTCCGAGTTACGCCATCCCCCTTGGTGTGCAAATCAAACCTAATCCACTTGCTCATCTTCCCCCTCCCTCCACCACCGCCCGACCACGTTCCAATTGTTGTTCAACTCTCACTGCCGCCCAGATTCTATCCGTCAGGTCGCTCGTCCAACAAACGCGACACGGCTTATCTTCGCAGGCGGCGTCATTGTCTTCGTCGTGAGCACCGTACACGCCAATTTGATCGGCCAGTTGCTCAACGATGTCACTCAGAACTTCCAGGCTCATATCCGCTCCACCACCGCATCAATTTCCTTCTCCAGCGTCTCCTTGCCGCAGTCGCAGACCTCTCCGCCATTCAACTTAATGCAGAACTCACGATGCATGAGCCTCGCTCGGAGCCGCAGCAGAAGTGGGCGCACGCCGGCCAGAGCATGCTTGAGGTCGTTATAATCTGCTGGCGTCATATGACCGAGGCCGTTGTACCAGAGAATCCCTTTTTCGTCGTAACGAGGCCTGATCTCGCGCTCCCGAGACTCTAGCTGGCTGGCGGCATAGGCATATCCGTCAAGGAAAGAGCTACATTCTGATGTAGTCGTTTTGCCACCACAAACTTCCTTGTCCCATCTCTCCATCGCCACGAGAGCGGGATTCTTGAATGCTGGCTGCCGCGCTCCGGTCGGCTCCTTCACGACATAGGCCCGGTTATCTGGGTCAGGGTCGAGAGTGACGGTCGGCTCGGGGGAGCATAATGGGCAAAGGGCTATTTTATGAGGGCAAAATTTAATAATGGGGAACTGGGCTACGAATTCAGCGGTGCTTGGCTCGGCGGCGGGTTGCGCCGTAAGGGTATGATCTCGAAATTCCCCGAAGTCATGACATTTAGGGTAGCAGGTTTCCTTCTTGCATTCCAAGATGCTTTTGCCGCAGTGAATGCACCATCGCTCCTGTAGCTCTGGTCGAGCTTCGGGCTGAGTAGCGTCAAAGTTACTCCGGTCGCCATTTCGCAAATTTTCTTGTACCACATTCAGCCCTTTTTCGTATTCCCATTTACTCATGTCTCTGCTCCTTTCCCGTGTACTTGGCGAGGATGACCTCGGCAATGTTGCACGAAAACTCGTTAGCGCATCCGTGTTCTGCCTTGGCGATCTCGGCGCAGTCGCGGGCCACGCGCTCACATCTTTCACGGGCGAAATCGGCCACCGCTGCATTAGTCCACCGACGACTGTCTCCACTTCCAAATATCTCCCGATATTTAGACGCTTCTTTTTCAAACTGCTCTTGCATCTGCTCCCGCACCAGTTCCTTGCTCGGCTTCATCGCGTTCTTCCAATCCAATAAATTACTTGCCCTAGGATGGTTACTACTATCCCCACGAGGATTAGAACGTCACCCTTAGTCGTCATCGTTCACTCCTAAGCACGGGCACGAAATCAGGCATTGTTCCAGCGGACTCCACGCTTTACCTTTTCCCTTGCAGATCGAGCAGTCTGGATTCGGTTCCACCGTGCGGCATAGTTCCTGCATCATTGGCGGCAAGTCCCGCTTTGAGGATGGCGCGGTCATCACCCGCGCCTCAGGCCGAAATCTTTCTTCTTGATCTTGACCATACGCCCGTCTGGGTGATGCCAAACGATTCCTTCAATGTCGGCAACTTCAAAGTATTTACGCAGCACGTCGAAGGTTCGAGGCGTATCTTCGGCTAGGACTTCCGCGCCGTGACGCTGTAGAACGTGCGTCGAATAGCCCTCTGGATTGCCCTGCACCTTCGGCCCAAGTAGCTCATAGGTTCCGTCAGGCAGGCTATTTGTGAACGCTTCACGATGCCAACGATCTTCCGGCCCATCACCGACAGGTACCCATCCCGGCATATGCCCTGTCACTTCGTCGTAGTCCTGCGCTGGCTCGAAGTTTGCAGGCGGCGTTTTACCTTTCTTGGCGTCGTAACGCTTGTAGAGTTTGCCATCGCGCACCATGCAGCAGGTACCGTCCATCTTGCGGGTCGGCACACCTTCGCCAGCAATTACCCACTCTGCGCCGGGTACAACTTCATCGCGCACCAAGCGGTCGCCGTCATAGTTGCGCTGAAACAAACTGATAATTTTCTTCATGGCTTGCTCCCCTTAGCGTTCATTGCCCCGGCCTCGATTCGCCAGGCCGCGATTGCAGGATTACGGCCTCTTTAATCATTTCTAGCTGGTGTCCACGACCGCAATATGGACAGTCCACGAGCATCGCTATTTCTTTATTGGGCATCTTTTGCAGAGCCTCAATTGCTTCCTGTACGGTCACGCCGATTTCCCTCCTGCCAGCAGGATTTCACTGATGCAATGTGGGCAAAATTCTCCAACCTTTTCGCAGCAATCGTCTGTTGTATGGTCGCAATGACAGCCGCCGTAATTGTCAGCTATCTTCTGCAGCGCTTCCCGCAACTGCCGCGTCTCGGACTCGGCATAAGCCCGAATAGGCAATGAGGTACAACTGGAGACCAGTTTACTATCCACATGCTTAGCCTCTTCCTGTCGCCTGATAAATTCGCCGCTGATAGCTTCTTGGATGGAAGGGGTAATGCAACGCTGGCAGAGCACGATGCAATGATTCATTACATTTAAAGGCACATCACCAACTACTTCTCCGCAAATAGCACAAAGCTTTCTCCCTCTAGTTTCTAGCTTCGGCTGCGCTGTCACGGGAGAGGCGGGGACGGCAGCGGCCTCACATTGTTGACAGAGCCACCCGCCACGATCTAGCGATAAATACATCTGTGCGTCATGGATTCCGCAGCGCGGCGGTGCTTCGCCTAATCCCGGTACGTTCGTATTGAGTGTCGTCATCCTCGCCTTCCTTTCAGCCGCGCCCCGCTGGGTCGATCATGCACCAATTTCCGCAGCAGTGATTTCTTTACCCGATAGTGGGTTGCCACTGAATGCGGCGTCCCATGCGACCACGCGATAATCAGCAGTGATTTCGCTGATTCGTAGCAGTGCATACTCGAACCGTCTTTCTGTTTCTCGACAAGAATGGTACTAGTGCGCTTCCACGTTTTCGGCTTGCGCTCACTCGCCATTAGCTGCACCCCCGCCCACCAAATTTACGTCTCCAATCCGTTCCGTTAAGGTCACTTGGCCGTGGCTATACTTCTTGCGATGGGCTTCCAAGGCAGCATCAAACGAGTCAGCAGCGTAGTAGTAGTTATGCAAGCTCGGCTGACGGCCATGCTCTCCCGCAAACCATGTCCTAATTTTCCAAAGCTGCTTCACGTCTGCGCTCCTTTCTCCCTCGCGGGAGTCCAAACTAAGTTGGCATTCCCTCAACCATGTGACGCACCATTGCTTCCGCTTGCGTATAGTCAAAGAGATTCGTCCCAACTGGTTCAGCCTTCATCGGGTGAGTCGTATGCTCGTTGAACGTGGGCTTAAAACTAATCCCGCCGTCAGGATTGAAGTTATCTGGCAACCTCCATTGAAGAAAACGCTCCACCATGTATTTGATCTGCTCGTCCCTCATCTTTTTGCCTTCTTTCTTCTCGAATGGGTGGAACTCGTCGAGAGCCGTATCCGAATGAACTACAATCCCTTTTTCGCTGCCTTCTGTCGCTTCGTCCGCGTTGCCATTGTCGCTCCCCCGCTCCCCCTACACCGCCAACTTCGGATAGAAAAGTTCTGGTCGGTCTGTGTATGGCTCTCTGACTGGATGCGCCGGATTGCCTTTCTTCGTCCGCCGAATACAGAACAGGTCGTACACTCGCAGCGTTTGAATCACATCCAGGTCGCGGTGCGGGAGCACTTCGCAGTTGTCTCCCCAAGCGCACACGATGGCTTTGGCGGCTTTGGCCTCGCGGTCAAGGTGCGCCGTATTGTCCTCGCCGATTGCGATGCGGAACCCGCCTTCTGAGGCCAACAGCGTTTTGAGGTCTGCGGGTTGCGTGGCCCGATACGCAAACAGGTTCGTAACCGACAGACCGTTAAATCCCCATCGTTTCGCAAAACCCACACACCGCCGAATGGTCGCGTCATCAAACACGTCATCCGCCGTGCTCGGATTCAGCATGATAAAGTTCACCACGCCATCGCCGCCCAGCCAAGACCGCCGCAATGTGTACCGATGATTCATTTGCCTCCGGTGCGCTGCGTCATTTCCCGTCTCCCCCGCGCCTTTTTTCTAGACATCCGTTCCCGAAATAGGTTCGCTCGGGTCCCTACCCCACCACATTTTGCTTCTGGCTAGTTTCTTGCGCATAGCCCCCGCGCTCGTATCCGATCTGCTCCCACTTCCAAACATGGAGCCACCAGTTACGCCACTTGTGCGGTCCCCAGAGGGACAGTTCCAATTTCGGCTTACCATATGACGGGCGGTTGAAGAACAGTGTCAACCAAAACCACGGCGTATTCAGATCCAGAATTCGCAGTCTCATTCTCACCATCTCCTCACTGATCGCTGGGTACGGGACCCGTGATGCTCTCTTTCGTGTTCCAACTTTCTAGACCCTAAAGTCTGTGGGCCTGGGTGATGCGCCACCCTAGCCACTCCGCGATTCTCCAAAACTGAAGCCTTGCTGCGGAACAAGCCAGCGGTTGTATTTCATGGCTGGGCCGGAATTGAAGCGGCCGACTGGCGGAAGTTTTCTATCTTCGCCAGGAACCTCGAAAAACTGTAGGCATCTAACCTGACAATGTCGTCCGACTCTCACAAGCCATGTTTTGCCGCGAACGCACCGCGCCGGCGACTCTACCCAGCAGGTGTGAAACCAGATGACGCGCTTCCTGGCGACCCACGCGGCCGCTCGAAACAGGCTTCTGAGTCGATCATTCGACATACTGCGATATTCCCCGATATACGGCGGGTCAAGGACTACACAATCAAAACTATTCTTCGCGAACGGCGGAAGCCAAGCGTCCCCGATCACATCTGGCCGCACGAGCGGGTCAACGTCCAACCGAACCCCAAAACTAGATTTACCGCCGAAGAGATGCACAAACGTCATCCCCTCGCACTCGGCTAAAATCGTCCGCTCGACCTGGCGCGGAAAACTCCAACCATCTACGCCCGCACGCTTGTTGCTTCCACACCACAAAATCTCTGGATAAATCAATCCCATTTCCCCCTTCCCCGAGGGCCACAAATTAAATCTTGACAATTCCTGTAACGTGGCTAATATAACCACACATGACCACAGCGTCAAGAAAAATCGTAAAGAATAATTCACAGACGGAAAGCTTCCATTTTAGGCTTCCCAAAGAGTTGATGAAAACCATCAGCCAATGGGCGGAACAAGAGAACCGCTCTGCGAAGAGACAAGTGGAATGGCTGTTACGTCGCGGCATAGCCCAGTGGTACAAGGAGCAGGCGTGAACCTTGAATACAAATTGGACTGGCAGCGGAAGAAGCGGGATGCTTTCAAGGCTGAGTTTGGGTTTAGCCTAACCTCTTTCTACGCCACTGGTAAATTGCGTATTAAGGTTCTAGAGCGCGACGGATACGCTTGCGTCAAGTGCGGCATGACGGACGCAGAGCACAAACAAAAATGGGGACGACCGATCACGGTTGACCACCAGGACAAGAACAAAAAGCACAACACGATGGATAACCTCCAGACTCTTTGCTTGGCCTGCCACGGTCGCAAGGATCTACTACCCCGCTTGAGACACCGCAAGTGGCAAGAATTCCAACCTCAGATCATCGCGTTGCGCGGTAGGGGTTTCACGTATCAAGGCATTGCGGACAAACTGGGAATCGCCCCTTCAACTGCATTTCGATGTATGGAGAATACTAATGTCTAGTCAAGCGTTGGAAGTACGCACTCCTGACCAACTTCAACGGGTAGAGATCACCGGAGATCAACTGACTCTGGCGCGGAATACCGTTGCAAGTGGCTTACAGGATGCAGAATTTGAGTTGTTCCTTTATGACTGCAAGCGACAAGGTGTTCACCCGCTAGACCGACTTTTGATTCCCGTCGTAACAAAGGACTCTGACGGTACACGCCGGTTAGCGATGTGGACCACGATTGACCTCCTACGCTCACGCGCAGCGGAGAGTGGCGAATACGCCGGTAGTGAGGATGCACAGTTCGAATACCTCGAAGGCGCCGTCAACCCTCAGTTAGCCACTGTGAGCGTTTACCGCCTCGTGCAAGGCCAACGGTGTATGTTTACCGCGACTGCCCGTTGGTCAGAGTATTTCCCTGGCGACAAGCGCGGCTTCAAGTGGAAGCAGTCCCCTCATATCATGTTAGGCAAGTGCGCCGAAGCCCTCGCACTTCGAAAGGCATTCCCGAAACAGCTAGCATCTCTGTACGCTCAAGAGGAAATGGAGCGCGTAGAGTCCCAACCGGAGCCAGAAGTGCAGCCAATCAAGAAAACAACCCCCAAGCCTTCTTCCCCCCAGGGTGCGCCAGCACCGAACACTACGGCGCACCCTGTTCCCTCTGAACCAGTGCAGGGCGAGGTTGTCAGCGGGGATCTGGTGACTGAGAAGCAGTTGAAGATGCTTTTTGCGATTCAGAAGTCGGCCAACTTTACCGATGACCAGTTGAAGCCGTGGCTGGCGGCTAAGGGGGTCACTTCACGAAAACTCATTCCAAAGGCGATGTTTCAGGAAGTGATCGACAAGGTGGACCCGGAATTTAAGTTTCACGTTCAGCAATCACGACAGACCGAAGAGAGTTGGTAATGGCGATTCGCGCAGCCATATTCGAAGAGGACGGCCACGTCTATCGTGAGCCGGAGACGAAGATAGTAGTCCCTTCCGTGACCCAGATCCTCTCCGGCTGTGGCTTGGTGTCCTACAACGGCGTCCGGCAGTCGGTACTAGACTTCAAGGCGCAACTCGGGACTGAGGCTCACAGGGCGTGTTCCTACGTGGCCCAGGGGATGCTCTTGGATGAAGTGGATGAGCGCGTACTGCCTTATCTCTCGGCCTATAAGGATTTCGCGGATACAAAAAACTGGAAACCGTTTCTGGTCAGCCCAGAACCAAAGATAGGGGACATCAATGGTAGCGCTATCGGGTTTCAACCCGACGAAGTTGGTCCTTTAGATGGGATAGAAACTCTGTTGGAACTTAAAACAACTTCCGACGTTTACCCGTCTTACGGAATTCAGCTTGCGTTTTATGACCTCCTGTTAGGCGGAGATCGCCGGCAGCGTGTCGTCCTACAGCTATTTCCTGACGGTCGCTATAAGCTACACGAGTACAAGGACCGCAAGGACTACGAGATCGTGCAGTGCCTAGTCGCGCTGCATCATTGGAAAGCGAATCACGGGATAAAGCCGGAATAATATGCTTCCTTTATTCGCATTTCGTACTGCCGAGCACAAGCAGCGCAACAAGGAGTCGCAGCGGAGAAAGCTGCGGACGCTGATGAAGGTGAGGAATCCGATGCAGTCAGTTCGTAACAACACCTGTGATGATTGCGGCCACTATCTGACGACGCACGGAAAGGATGGGTGTAAGTCTCATGTCTATCGAGCCGAAACCGGAACCGTTGTCGGATGCCCCTGTCGAAAAGGTCCATCATCCTCCGCATTACAACCGACATCCGAGCGGGGTTGAGTGCATTACCGTGGTTGAGCATATGACGTTCAATATCGGAAACGCCATTAAGTATCTGTGGCGGGCTGACCACAAGAACGGGATCGAGGACTTAAAAAAGGCCGCGTGGTACGTGAATCGGGAAATCGAGCGATTAAGCAAGTGAAACTCACCCTCACCCGCGAAGATGGCAAGCTAGTTTTACTCAGTAGGAAGTTAGCATTCAAACGCCTGGAGGCATCATGGAAGCAATCGCAGAATCCGAACCGCTCGAACGTCAAAGCACCGACCTGGTTCTCCGCGCTAACCAGACTACGGAGATCGTAACGGCAGATCACTACCGGGAAGCCGTGGACCTCGGGAAAGCCCTACGCGCGATGAACAAGGGCATCCTAGAGTTCTGGAAGCCCCTCGTTGAGAAAGCGCATCAGGCGCACAAGGCTCTGTGTGTCCGTAGAGACACAATGACAAAACCCGTCGAGGCCGCCATATCAGCGGTTGACGGGAAAATCGGTCAATACCTTCACAAACAGGAGCAGGAGCGCCTACAGCGCGAACGGGAAGCCCAGGAAGCGGCTTTACGCGCAGAGCAAGACCGTCTGATGCGGGAATCTCAAAACCTGTCCGAATTAGGACAGCACAAAGAGGCTGAGGCGGTGCTGGTAGAGGCGGTTAACGCCACTCCTCCCCCGGTAATACTCCCCTCGGCGGTTCCGAAAGTCTCCGGTGTCGCGCAGCGCACAATCTGGCGTTGGCGCATCAAGGATGCCTCGCAGATCAAGCGCGAGTACCTGACGCCGGATGAGTTGAAGATTTCCCAGATTGTCAGAGCACTCAAGGGTTCGGCCGCTGTGACGGTCGGAGGGATTGAGGTTTTTGAAGAGAAGTCTGTTTCAATGCGTACCTAGAAAGGCTCACCCGTGAAAAGCACTTTGGAAGTTAAGGATGAAACTCCGCTCAAGTGGCCGGAGGATAGACCGCGTACCCGGTTTCAGGATCGGGATTCTCGCGCAGCGTGGAAACTCTCTTACCAGGACACCATGAAGGGACTCCAGCGCGAGTTGGTTCTGATTAAAGCGACCTTCGCGCTGGTGACTCATAACAGCATGAATCACGAGGACGGTGGCGTAGCTCTGTGGCTCTCGCGTAAACCCCAGGACGATTACGGATGGCAGGACGCTCTCGGATTCATCGGGCGCGTACCGAGTGACCGAGAGATTACTCACGCCTACATGGAGAAGGTCCGCAAGATCCACCCGGATGGTCCTACGCCTAACCGCGTAGCGTTTGATGAACTCACTCGTCATCGTGACAATGCGCGGCGATGGGTTCGCGGTGAGCGGTCGGTTGAACCTGAGACGGTTATGGCGGTGGACACGTTCAAAGAGATTCGCCACAACCTGAACGCAATCAAGCTGACTCTTTCGGCGTTGCGGCAGATTGAACGTTGCGGTTCGCCGGTGATGATGGAACAGGCGTTCCGTGGATTCCGGCCGGCGTTAGCGGCTAAGGCTTCGGAGGACTCGCATGGCACAAGCGTTGCTTAGTGGCGAACAGGAATACGTATAGCCAGGGAGTGATCTCGGCAACGAGATTCGTGAACTGCGCGAAGATTTTGAGTTGATGCAGAAGGCCATGACTCAGCTTCGCCAGCAGATGAATACCATGCAGCGCGGGCTAGGCGTAGCTGCGGGAGAGATTCCTGTCGCGGAGGTTACTGGTGCGGTCGCCCCGCAGTTCGATCAACGATGGGAAGCATGGAAGCAGAAGTTAGGCGCGGGTACCGCTCCCGCGCGAGTGATTGACGCACTACTCACTCACGGTCCACTAAATCGTTCACAGTTGCGCCAAGCCGGGGAACTCGGTTGGTCAACTCTTGACGCCGCGACCGCGCGTCTCAAGAATCTTTCCCTGATTGAAAAGATCGGGGACCGCTGGAATCTTAAAACCACCTGAAAGGAACACCCATGAGCAGCAAGAAGAAGTCGAAACCGAAACCCAAAGCAGTTAAACGCCGCATCCCGCGCCAGGATGCGTTACCCGGAATCGGAGATGAGAAGATTACGGCCATCGAAAACGCGGCTTTGGATTACGCGGAACTCCGCGACCAGCGCCAGGAGTTGACGAAGCAGGAAGTGGAACTCAAGGGGAAGTTGATTGACCTGATGCACGCCAAGAAGCTCACGGAGTACAAGCGCAACGGTATTTCCGTGAAACTCGTTGTCGAAGAGGAGTCAGTGAAAGTTCGCGTGAAGGAAGAAGGTGAGGAGATCAAGGCGCCGAAGCAGGATGAGGTAGAGGTTGCGGAAGCGACAAGCGCGTAGAAAAAAGGAAAGCCCTCAGGGTTCCGGGCCTGAGAGCTTCTGGTCAGTGCAGAGCGAGTTTCCTGTTGTCGCAGAAAAGATATTGACAGACTCTATAAAGTTTGTCAATATCTCTCGCAATCTGCGTTCCGGTTTATTTTCTCAATGCAGATTGGTCAGAGCATGAACCTCCCACTTTTAATCCGGGTGTTATTGCTGATGGCCGAAGTGTGTCTTAAACAAGCAATTTCGGCAGAAGTCAGTAATAGCGGGTTGCCAACTTACCGCTGCCGTCCGTGAGGCGTAAGCCTCATACAGAGAAAACTCTGTCGCGTCTGCCCAATGTGGCAAGGTGAAATGACGCGGACCTGGTGACTGGTTTTTGCCGAGATGACATTTTTGAAGAAGTTAAGTTGCTAGGTGTCTTGATGAATAATCCTCGGTCAAAAGCGAAACCCCTCCCCGAAGTTTGTGGATGTACTCACTTGAAATCAGATCATCACTTCGCTAAACCCGGAGAGATGCACGACCACTATCAGGATTATCAGAACATCAGAGCAAGACAAATCCCAACAACTAACCAGAACGGTTTTTGCACAGTTGCAATGTGCTCGTGTATTGCTTTTCAGGTGACCGCATGAATGAGGCAGAGCAGATTTACTTCGCGTATCCGCGTAAAATCGGCCGGCGCAAGGCGATTCAGTCAATCGAACAAGCTATCAGAAGGTTGGAATACGGCGAGGCGGGAATGCCGCTTACGAGATCCGCTGCGACAACGAGATTATTCTGCACCGTAGTTCAATACGCACAAACCCCAGCCGGAACCTCTGGAAACTTCACCCCTCATCCAACGACTTGGTTTAATCAATCCCGATATTTAGACGATCAAAAGGAGTGGTTTCGCAATGACGAATCCAAACAACAATCCCTTGCACGGACAAATCGAGACGCCCTCGATGCAGTCTTTGGCAAACTGCCTGGGAAGGACAGCTCTCTTGTTCTCGCGCCAACTGACAACCGACGAAGGAAAAGTCTGGATGGATTTAGTCGGAATCTATTCCTCGAAGGCGATTGAGTTTGCTTTCGAGAACTGGCAGCGCAATGGGCGGTTCTTCCCTAAACCGAAAGAGATCATCGACCTTTGCGAATCCTACAAACAATCGCAGTTAGTTGAGTACAGGCCATGCGGTCAGTGCTATGACGGCTGGCTTTATCTCCAGAAAGACGGGACGCCTTACCGTCGCGACGAAGACCCGCACATCGGCGCCAAGGTTAAACGGTGCGAGTGTTGGTATAATTGGCGAACCGTGCAAAAAGAAGCGGCCGCATGAGGCTCCCGGAAATAACTTCCTCGATGAGTGATCGGGAGGTTATGCGTTTACTCCGACCAACAGGTTGTGCTATGACGGCGATGTCGCTGGAATTATTGACAACCAAGAAGCGGGTTTTGCTGGAGAACTGGCTACGGCAACTCGATGAGAAATACATTCGCGTCGGTCCTAGATCGAAATGCCCGCCGTTTCTCATGTGGTACGAATGGAAGAGTTTAGAGCAGGGAAGGAATACTCATGCAAACAGCCACAGTAATGAGCCGGGAAGAAGAGGCGATGACGCCAAAGGAAACAGCGGTAGCCTACGACCGCAGAATGCGAGAACTCGAAACCCAGATCGTGTCAACGTGGCATGAATGTGGCGAGATCGGGATTGCGATGCGGAACTCGAACGGATGGGAAATCCTCGGCCATCATTCCTTCAATGCCTGGTTACTGAGCGCGGCGCCGAAAAGCCGGTCAGTGGTTTATGCGGCGATCAATGCCCTTGATGAACTGAGCGACATGCCGGCAGAAGAGTTGCGCGAGATCGCGCATTCCACAGTTCACGTTTTGAAGAAACTGCCAAAGGATGTTCGTTCTAAACCGGAGGTCCGCTCAGCGGCGAAAAGTTTGACGACCAAGGAATTCACGCGCAAGATGAAGGCGGATCACCCGGAACTCCACCTTGAAAACTACATCAAACGGGAATTTCGGTTCGAAGCATCACAAGAGGCGGCGATAGATAAAGCGATTGAACACGCGAAGGAACTCTACGACCTTCCGACCGATGAACTGGCACTGGAGAACATTTGCGCGGATTGGTTGCTGACGGAAAACGGAGGTTGAAATGGAGTCCAAGTGGCAGTGTCAAGAATGCGACTACTCTACCGATGATGAGTGCTTCGCAGAAGATCACTCGAACGACACCGGGCATCAGATCATCGAAATAGAAGTTAAGTCGGTGCTGGAATGATCGGAGACTATTTTGGACTCCCTGGGCAATGGCGAGACGATCCTACCGCCGTGGACGGAAAGCGTTTTATTGCTACTCTCTGGTCATGGCGCAAGATCAAAGACAAACTGCGCGAAACCGTCAACAACCGCTGCGAGGTTTGCCGGCAGTACGATGAGCACGGCGACGGGCATCACGTTTACGGACGCGGGGGCGGTAAACGCGATGATCGGCCGGTAGTTTTCTACGGCGATGTCCTAATTCGGATGATTCTGTATCTTTGCCGAAAGTGTCACGAGAAGGCCGTTATCCAACGCTGGGGTTCATGGAGGGACGATGCACACCCTACTACCGAAAGAATATCTGACGTTTGCCAACGGGGAGCCAATCTTCCCCCAGGTGTTGGAGCCTAACGGCATCCAATTTGTCGTCTATGGCGTACCGCAGCCACAAGGCTCTACAAGGGCTTTCATGCGCCCGGGAATGAAATTCCCCATCGTTACCTCGGACAACCCTAAAAACAAGCCCTGGCGTCAAGAAACGGCATCGTGCGCGATGATTGCAATGAGCGGGAAGCCTGTTTGGGAAGGTGCGGTCAGTTTAACCGTGGATTTCTACTTCGACCGACCGAAAGCGCAGAAGAAAGCCCTATACAAGACGACCAAGCCGGACGTTGACAAACTAGTCCGCTCAATCGCTGACGCGCTCACGGGAATTGTGTTCGGGGATGATGCTCGGGTGGTGCAAATGACATGCCGGAAAGCGTATGGCTCTCCGGCACGGGCTGAGATTCAGGTGAGGGAACTCTAAGGGACAAAGTCCGAAGGATAAAACCGCTCCACAAGGTTCTCCCCGAGAAATAGGTCGCAAAGTACACCATTCTCGCTCCCGTCGTCATATAACTCGATTCTTGGGGTTTGTGTGACGTTGCACATGAAGCACGTCACGTTAGGTTGATCCTGGCATGTGTGACTTACCTTCGGAAGAATCGCGGAGATGATCGAAGCGCGCTCTCTGGCGAAGTGCAATTGCAAGTCAGTGACGTTTGGTGAGAAGTTGTTTTCAGCCTCCCAGATTATCTGGCGCATCATTTCCTTGGCGTGTCTCGTGTCGAGTATGCTAGTGCTCATTTGGGTTTTCTCCTGGTCGTATTCGATAAGTTCAATTCCGCGAAGGGCTTCTTTTGGGTTTCCACACACCCCAAGAATTAGAGGCGAGATTCCCATTTTCTCGGCTAGTATCCTGCCAAGCTCTCGTCTGGTAATAGTAGGAACAAGTCTCTGGTCAAACAAAAGTAGGTATTTTCTCCCCGGCTTAAGCTCCAAAGAGACGACAAGATCGTCGGCTAGTTTGAGCATTTTTGGTTCAGGACTCTTGCCACCTGCATTGGATGCCATAGTTTTCCGCTCCTACTGGTGAATCCGTTTTCATTCAATTTAGTAGCTATTGCGGTTAGGGACAGGCCGCGAATGTCGAGTTCCCGAATTTTTTGCACGATGCTAGCCTCCTCCGGTCGCGTACCGTAGGGTTTGCGCCCGCCCCACTTGTGGCCTACAAACGACGGGCAGATGCAATCGTTCTTGATATCTCCACAGTTGACGCACGTATCCCTTTTCAGGTCCGCGCCCGCCTTGAGCCGCGCACAGATCATATCCCGGTCAAATTCTGCAATCGCCCCCATAATCTGTCTTACCAGTTTGCGGGTTGGATCGGTTGAGCAGAGATCGGGTTCCGCGACAGAGAGTAGAGTAATCTCTCGTTTTCGCAGGTTCGCTATGATCGTTTCTGAGATCATCAGGTCACGCGCTAAGCGGTCAACTTTCTCAATAATCACTACCTTGACCTGTCCTAATTCGGACAACAATTGACGCAACGCCGGCCTGTTTTCGAGATCGGTTTTCCCGCTCACGCCTTCATCGGCAAACCAGCGGATGATCTCGTAGTCGTTTTTAGCCGCGAATAGTTCAATCGCGGTTTTCTGGCGCGGAAGTCCCCCGGCATCGTCTGAGGCTTGCGTTAGGCCGCTCACTCGTAAATATCCGAAGGCCGGAATCACAGCGCACCTATCGCTTTCAGTCGCAAGACAAGCATTATCCCGATGATCGTAAAAGCCAAAGTCCAAAGCAGGGTTAGTTCGACGTGCTCCATGATCTCTCTGCGCCGTTTTGCCCTCCGTGCGATAGCGAGAAGATCCTCAACGGTTCTCATTTCAACCTCCAAACGTGCCATACAATCGCGCCCAGGTATAGCGCGGTCCAACCGATTAGGCCGATAGCGGCGAAAACGAGTAGACCGAAAATCCAAAGCAGGGCGGTTACCGACATCAGGATTCCCTTGTTCTAGCGTTTTTTGCTTCGGCTAGTAGTTGCACGGCCATGTTTGAGAAGTTCCGGTTTTCTTTGGTGGCCTGAGTCAGAATCCATTCCCTGAGATCGTCAGGGATTCGGATATGACTCACGTCTGTAGCGTTAGCGGTTTTAACCGCTTTGGGTTTCTGGAATTTTACCGTCATGATTATTTCGCCTCAATCATGCGGTTGACAAGTTCCAAAGCAGACTGCTGGAGATGTTTTACTGTGGGATCAATCATCTCCCACGCAGCAGCCCACGCAGCATCCCGCGCAGCAGCCCGCGCAGCAGCCCACGCAG
>Ga0247695_1000056_pt1 | contig 33474 bp, 30 predicted proteins | sample CNK36_metaG_FD_182739 | JGI IMG/M metagenome (GOLD analysis project Ga0247695, IMG submission 182739) | Soil microbial communities from Purdue University Martell Research Forest, Indiana, United States - CNK36 | ecosystem: Environmental > Terrestrial > Soil > Temperate forest > Bulk soil...
TATTAATATACAGATCAATAACTTTGACTTCTATGCTACTAATAGGTACACTTTTTCTATTAAGTGCAGCTTTAATAAGAGCTAATGATTTATTACTATGGATTTTACCCAAAAAGGGTTAATAACCCATTTACAGCTATTATTCATGATTAATAGCCTCTGTGTGTTTTCTACCTAAGGAACATATACGTATTTTTTCTTTGCTTTCTACACTATGCTTATATACATTAATATTACCTGCTATAGGATTAATATTCAGGCTTCAAAAGATCAGTTCATTTCTGTTCACAAGAAAGTATACTTTTTGAATCTGTATAATTTAAAATAACTAAATAAAACCTAACCATACCGTATTTAGATAAGGTTCTAACTATTGATTGATAAATTATCTCGGTATAATAGATATCAATTTTTATAATAGTCACTTAATCTTAAATATATAGGGTTACCACTGCCAATATAGAACTTATTATTAAGAGTATTCACCCATGCGTATACACCAATTTTCCATTTTTTTCTGAACGAATAAAACTTCGTTCATTTAAATGATATTTATATACTTTTATAGCATATTTATATACTTTTATAGCATATTTAAGTAGCATAATATCATTATCTTTTTTTTATAATTTAAATATTTAATTTTTTCTTATGATTAATTTTTTTTTGATTAATTTTTATAAACTATTATTAAGCAACATATAATAGTAAGAAAGCCATCATTAAAGCGAATAATCCAGTGGCTTCAGCAAAAGCAAAACCTAGAATTGCATATGCAAATAATTGTCCTCTCAGACTAGGATTTCTGGCTACACCTAAAATAAGTGCACCAAAAACTACACCAATCCCTACACCTGCTCCTATTAATCCTGTAGTAGCTAATCCAGTTCCTATTATTTTTGCTGCTTGTATCATTTTTTTTTAATATAATATTATAAAAAATTCATTATTTTAGTTTAAACCATTAATTAAAAATATAGTTTTTTATTTTATATCATTTTTATTTAATAATTTTACTAGTATCTATTTATTATTAATAATTTTTAATATATAATATTTAAACTTTTATACTTTTATATCTTACTATTAATTATTATAATAACAATTATTATAATAACAATTATTATATGATATAATATACTATGATATAATAAATTTTAACCCGTAACAGTTATATTACTTTAATATGATTTTATATTTTTATGTTTAATTTTATATTTTTACTTTAATTGTATCAATATATTTTAAAATCTATTATTTAAATATTAAGATTATAAACATTTAAAATTAATCATATTGTTTTTATAACTTAAGTTATAAGTTTAACTTTAATTTTGTGTATTTACATTAACTATATAAAACTATTTAAATCTTATAATACATAAAAATGAAAAAAGTATTAATATTAAAATACTATTATCTGTTATAGATAAATATGGTATTAATATATAAAAAATTAAAGCAATTAAAATATACAAAGCATATGAAGTAATAACACCAGTATCCAAACTAGAAATAGATTTACTTAAACTTAGTAAACTTTTTTCTAAACCAAAAGGTCCTAATAACTCCACAGATCCTTTATCAATAACCTTAGTTGTTTGACCACCTAATTTCAAAATAAAATTAGTAATATAATTATTATAGAAAAGTTCTATTAAAAAACGTTGATTAAAAAAGCTAAATATATTATAACCAACTCTAGTAAGTTTAAATTTACTTAATACACCAGGTACATTTTCAGATAATATAATAGAAATTACACTTAATGAAATTGTAAAAACTAAAGGTAACAATTTGAATAAAGTTGATACACCAAATTCAGTATCTAACATAATTTCATGTGAAGGATGAATAAATAAAGCATTATCAGCAAAAAACCCTGAACCTAATCCTATAAATATATCTTTGGTTATATAACCAAAGAATATAGAAAATACTGCTAATATTATTAAAGGAAAACTCATAAAAATATTACCTTCATGTGCCTGCTTATAATTAACTAAAGGTCCATTAGGATTAGTTAAAAATGTTAAATATAGCACTTTAACAGAATATAATGTAGTAAACATAGCTCCTATTGTAGCTATTATGTATACAACAGTACTAGAGTAATAGTATTGACCATATGCAGATTCAAGTATAAAATCTTTAGAATAAAATCCTGTCATAAAAGGAAATGCCACTAAACTAAGAGAAGCAATTAGCATAACTGAATAAGTTAGTGGTAAAAAAGGTCTTAATCCTCCATATTTTCTAAAGTCTTGATTATCAGCTACAGCATGAATTACTGCTCCGGCTCCTAAAAAAAGAAGACCTTTGTAAAAAGCATGATTTATTAAATGAAATAAAGCTATATTATAACAAGATAAACCTACGGCTAAAACCATCATACCTAATTGCGAAAATTACTATCATAAATTAATATGACGTAAATTGGACCATTTCTTTATTAATCTTCATATTTTTCTCATTTATCTTTGAATTTAACTCATTCATTAAATTTTACAATATCTACGCTTTTTCTATGCAATCTCAATAAATAAAATTGTTTTATTAAATTAACTCTGTTCATTTTTTCTGTTCTTAAAGGATATTTACTAAAATAATTATCTATTAAGTTAAATAATTCAGCCTTTCTATAGACAATATATTTAAATGCTTCTATTTTAGGACTGCTAATATCCACTCTTCCTCCATAGATATATATTAAAGGTTCCAATAAGTATTTATTTTTTTGAGATGCACTGATAAAAACTTGTCCAGATAATTCACTATAATATATTGAACCATCACTATCAATAAATCCGCTAAACCACCCATTATTAAATGTAAGATTACCTGTATACTTTAATTCTATATTAAATTTTATGCAAAGTTTATTCATTTGTAATAAACGTGTAGGATTTCTAATTAATCCATTTATATCATTTATTAATGCAATTAAACCTGCTTTATTTCTTAATTTATATTTAAAAGCATAGGCATTTGAAATTTGTTTAATAGATCCTCCATATCTATGCTGTATTAAGTATAAAACTTTTTTATCTCTAGCGTCCATAGTTATTTCACAACTATTATATCCATTTTTAGATAATAAAAAGTAACCATCTCCATCTATTAATCCTGCTAACCATTCTCTGAAGGCAAGATCTTTTGAATCTGTACTTTTATGGATATTACTATTATCTAAGCTATTAGTATTTATATTTGTAGACATATTTCTATTAAATACTAAGCAATATCTATTATTTAATAAAGGTGATTTATGTGAAAAACGGTTTTTACTTACAAAGATATGTTTTTTTAAGATATAGAATTTTGGCATTAAATTAATTAAGTTTAATTTAATAAAGACTAATATCAAACGTATGGCCTCTGAGATTCCTACTAACTTACTAATAATTTCAAATTCTCATCTTATTAATACAGAGATAATGCACTGATATAACCTTATAATGGTAGATGAATTAAAAAATTTTAAATTACAGTGATTATTGTATAAATAATCACGAGCTTTGGTTATCTGCGAATTGGCTATAGTAATTTTGTTGCATATAGCTTCTACGCATATAGTTTGATGCCTGAATATATTTGGATGAGTAGTATATTCTTGAGCCAATTGACTCATAGTTGAATAAGCTATAACCTTTTTAATATCTTGTTGGAATAGACCAATAAGTGAACTAAACACAGTTGTAACAGCACCTAAGCACAAGCATAGCATTAACACAGTTGAGCTATATTCTATTAAAGGTGATGTACGCATTAATAAGTATACACCTGCAGTAACCATAGTAGCCGCATGTATTAATGCCGATACAGGTGTTGGCAATAATGTTGATTCTTAATATACATATTATTAAGAACACTCAGTTAATTACTTAACTGTTCGGACTATATCTTTATTTATATACATATAGATAATTAATTTAAGTTATTTTATAGAATTTATATATGTTTCCGTTATGATATTATTATGATTATAAATTAAAAAAAAAATGCTAAGTGTATAGAAAATACAGAAGAAAATAATAGAAAAACTATAAGTATAATCATTCATATTTTATTACTTTTACTTGTAATTTTATATAATTTAACATAATATAATAATAATGTTTACCTAAAATATATTTAATGTTATTTATATTATCAAGCACTCTTAACAATCTTATTATTAGTATGTAATATTAATAATAAATAAAGAGAAAATAAAATAGAATACCTAAATAATATTCACAAATAGGAACTCAAGAGTACTATTATTATTGTCATTATTCTTTACTAAACAATCAAAATTACGATATATTTTAGATATAATACCTATATTCTCAGTTAAATTACCTATATTCTCAGTTAAATTATAAGTTATATATATTCTATATACTAATTGTCATTAGCAATATTCAAACAGCAAGTGTAATTCGTGAATTTTTTATATTTGTATACATATAAATAAACTAATAAAATAGATAAAGATAATATTATTATACATACTATTATATCTAAATTAATATAATATATTATAGTATTTACACTATAATATATTATATTATCTACACTATATCCTTAAATATAAGATATTGATAACTGAAAAGTTATTGGCAATACTGATGAAAACGGTCAAAGATTAATGTTATTATACATACTATTATATCTAAATTAATATAATATGAAACTAATATAAATTTGTAAGACTTGCTTATAATTTTTTATATTTACCTAATCTATTTAAATTATTTTTATATTTACTTATAAGATTCAAACCTTCCGTTGTATAATATACTTTTTCAGATATTATTTTATATATTTTAACTCAATTTAAATATGTTATGTGTTTTTTTGTTCTTAAAGGATAAACATTAAAATATTTGATAATAAGGCTTAATTTTGTTGTATTAACTACTACATTGAATCCATTATAACTTTTAAGATAATGTTTTTTACCTTTTGTAATTTCAGCTAAATAATCCATATCACCAGAATTACCTTTTTGAGATAAAATGTATCTTAATCTAACAAGAGTACTAGTTTTAGCTACATTTTTATATAATGAACAAGTAAAACAACCCTCAGCATCAGTAAATCCACATAGTCAAGCATCATTCAAAGTAGGTTTATATTTAAAATCTAAATATGGTATATTTTCTTTATATTTTAAATTAAAAGCTTCTAATCATAACTTAAATTGTTTTTTTCTACTATTCAAAAAAATATTTCCATTAAATATACAAATTATTTTTAACAAATTATTTTTATCTCTAATTCTAAAGCAATGAGTTTTATTATTACGATCCTGAACTCTTACAACACCAAAACCTAATTTTTTTTTAATATAAAACAAAACCTGAGCATCTACACTGGATTGTGTAATTTTAAATTCTAAATAACCATCTTTATTAACAATAAAATAATCATTACCCTCTGAAAACCCTATAAACCATAACTTAAATAAATTATCTTTTAACATAAATATTTCACGTGTAGTCTCTGAGGAACTTAAATCAATATTAGTAATATTAATAAAATTTCCTGCGGATTGTCCCTGTTCTTGAATTTTTCCTAACAAAAAATATCTTTTGAGTGGATCAAGAATTGAAGCAGGATGTTCCCGCATATAGTGAAATTTAAGGAAAGCCCTTTTAAATAAACCTTCCATAGCCATTGGCAACCATACATGTAATCCAACTTGAGAACTTTTAGCCATAGCTCCTATTAATAAGCATATACCTATAATAGTAACAACCTTTTCGTTAATATAAGGAGCTAATGAGAATACTGTTGAATAATCAATATTACCAAAAGATCATAAAATTGCAAACATACCAATAGTTAAAAAACAATCACCTACTCTATTAGTTAAAAAAGCTGATAAAGAACTTTGATTAGCTGCTATTCTAGTAAACCAAAAACAAACTAAAAGATATGAACATATACCCACACCTTCTCAACCTACAAACATTAGTAAAAAATTATTAGCTGTTACAAGAATTATCATCATAAATGTAAATAAGCTCAAATAACTAAAAAATCTTTGGTTATGCATATTTTTTTTTCAAATTTATCTTGCAATTAATTGTTTAAAGTAAAATCTCTACCCTTGTTCATCCCAGCTTTTATATTATTTGTAAAATTAATACCCTCAGGTGTTAAATGAAAACCATCTAATATTAAATTATTAATTTTACATCAATCAAGATAATCATATAATTTTACACCCATAACAGGGTATTCATTAAAGAAAGGAATTATTTTATTACTAATATCTGAATAATTAATAATTGTTATGTTAATATCCGATTGTTTATGATATTTGTAGATACTACCTGACCCTAATAAAAGCATTATATTCTCCATTAGTTTTATATCTCTTTTATGTTGAGTTATTCTAAATCTCAACTGAACTCGATATCCTATTTTAGTAGTACCCTTGGCGATATGGACATTAAAATTTCCTTCCCCACTCACAAAACCTATTCAAGAAGGATCAGGAGTTTTTTCATTATTAATTACCGGTCTTTCAACTGGATTGTATCCTTTAAACTCTGCTTTTAACTTATCTGATAGACCTAGGTTCATAGAGGCTTTTATATTAACTATTTGATTTAAACCTTCGAAAGTAAGATGAGCTTTATTATTCATAATATTTACAGCTTGTTTAAATAAAATGAAATCCGCAGCTTTTTGTGTTAATAAAGGGAAACGTTCTAAATAAATAAATAGCTTATTTAACTCTTTAGCAGAATCAATGGAATAATTTACCCGGTTTCTAGTTTGATATATATGTAATGTATTGTACCAATTCCTTATAAATGTTTTTGTAGCTGGTTTAATAGATCCCGAATATGTAGTCCTATTTGAAATTTCGATTGAACACGTCATCCTAATTTACGAATTTTATTTTTATCTATTATTATAGTAAATGAACCTTCTGCATCTATTATACCAGATCAAAACCAAGGTTTAACAGAAGAAGATTTTAAAGTAGAAGAGAATCTTTTGACAATTAATTGTTTAGAAGGGATTTTGAATGAACAGTTTCTTTCGAAACCTTTAAGAGTATACCTTAAATGCATTAATCTACTTTTAATACATCAACTGCCGTCTACTCGTTGCTCTTTTACATAATTCAAATTTGATCTGAAATCTGATTTAGATCCGCGATTGTCCATTTTGTTTTCACTCATCTTAGGGCTTGTTACCTTACCTGAGTAATTAGTTCAGCCACTTATACACTTTCATATATAGTTTGGTACCTTAAGCTTTAGGAGTTCCCCGGAGTTTGACAATTTATCCCCATAAATATAAGAACGTTTTCCCAAAACGTCTTCCCGAGGATCATGACTCATATATCCTATTGAATATATATGCACTAAAGATGAAACAATTAGTACGGGTATTAACATAGAAACCGTTAATGAATCAAAATGAAACCCTCATGACACATTAAGTGATTCCGAATCGATTCATCTAAATACTTGTATTGACACAGGTATATTGTTTAATCCAACCTCAAAAAAAGCTATTATAGCTAACATTGTTGTAATTATAACCGCACTACATGTTATAAATTGAGCTCCATTAACTCCAATTTTTCTACCAAAAAAACCAGCAGCTATTGATCCTAATAGTGGTAAGATAATTATAACTAGATACATTACTTAAATTCTATTGCAATACTTCCTCTTAATCTGTAAAAAGCAACTAATATACCTAAACCTATAGCTGATTCAGCTCCAGCTATCGCTATTATATATATAGCATATGTTTGGCCTAATATATCATCAAAGCTAAGTGAACTTACTAAAATTAAAAACGTAATAGCTAATAGCATTATTTCAATTGAAATAAGCATTAATATAATATTTTTTCTATTTAATACAAAACCCAATATTCCTATTATAAATAGTATTAGTGATAAATTCATTATGTATATATATATATAATATGTTTAATAATTATAAGAAATTGGAAATATATTTTAACTTTAATAATATTTTTTTATTTTAAATGAGTAGATATTTTTTAAATACATTATATATTTGTTTTATTTTTTTTTATATTTTTATACCATATGCCTTTTTATAATAAAGGTATATTACTAGGTATAATTTCAAAACTATATAAAATACAAGGAATTAATACAATAAAAGCAATAACTACTGGCAGTAAAACGGTTCAACAAAAGGACATTAATTGATCAAAACGTATTCTTGGGAAAGAAGCTCTAGCTCATATAAATATAAATATCATTGTACAAGCTTTAAACCCTATAACTACACTGCATAATATACCTTCTACTAGTGGATTATAAGAAACTTCATAGTTATATTCATAATTCAATTGATTATTTGTTATACGTAATCAAGCATCAAAATCAATAAATTGTAAAAGATACATAAAAGGAGAAAGAAATAAATTGAAATCAAATAAATAACCCCCTAAAAATAATATACTATTTAATATACATATAAGTACTATACTAGCATATTCAGCCAAAAAGAAAAACACAAATATAACTGCAGAATGTTCTGTCATAAATCCACTAACTAATTCTGATTCAGCTTCTGCTAAATCAAAAGGAGCTCTGTTAGTTTCTGCAATGGATCCTATAAAGAATATAACAAATATAGGAAATAAAGGTACTATATATCAAATAGCTCTTTGAGCTTCTATAATTACAGTTATATCTAGACTACCAGCTAATAAAACAACTAATAATATAGCAGAACTTAAAATTAACTCATAACTAATTAATTGAGCTGTACTTCTTAGTGCATTATATTTTTCAATATAATTTGGACCATATCTTTATCTATAAAATAGTAATAATAAATTAAACTATATTTCATATTTTTCTCATTTATCTTTAAAAAGTTCCCAACTTTTAGCTAACAAAGGACTTACATCTGGTGAGACTTTATGAGCTCCCATTTCCTTTAACTCATAACATCTAGGAATTAGATGTAGTCTATTTTTTTTTAAAGATCTGACTGGATATTTTTTAAAATATTCAATAAGCTTAAGGATACCTTCTTTATTGGAAATGTATCATTTAAACCCATTTGATGTTCTGTCTATATAAATAGATCCGCCATATATATCAATTAAAGGTTGTATAATTTCACTAGTTTTTTGAGTTAATGTGATAGATAGTTGTCCATTAGCTTTATTCAAAGTTATAGAACCATCTGCATCGAAAAACCCTGATAATCAACCATTTTCATATGTTAATTTTTCAGGATAAATCAAAGTAATTCCATATTTTAAACATATTTTGTTTAGTTGTATTAATCTATAAGAATTCCTGATTTCTCCGTTTATATCATTGACTAATGCTAAAAATCCCTCTTTATGACGTAAACTATATCTTAATGCTTTCGCACCAGATACAAATTTTACAGATCCACCGTAAACATTTTTAATTATATGTAATGCATGTTCATCTCTTATATCCATAGTAATTTCTAAACTAGCATAACCGTTTTTAGTTAAATAAAAACTACCATCACCATCTATTAAACCAGCTAATCATTGATTTCATGATTTACTCTTACCTTTTGGTTTTTCCGGATGATTTATTTTTATAAAAGATCTATGATTTTTATATATATTTATAGATAACAAACGTATGGCCTCTGAAGTTCCTAGTAACGAGTTAAACGCTTTGGTTACTTGCGAATTGCCCATCTTTAAAAGAATTTTTACTTTAAAGCCCTTTAAATAATTATAAGGTGTTACATACAAAGTACCTAATAAAGTTAGAAAAAGTTTTCTTATGGGTTTCTCGCTTACAGTTTGTTTTAAATAAAGACTCACGTCTTTATAGGGCCACTTTGACCCTAAAAAAGCATACTTAGAATTGGCAGATCAACCTGCTAAAAGTATACCATATGTAGACAATGAAGATACAGCTAAAATATATAGTATACCAAGATTATAATCCATTATTGTTAAACCAGGACCATATGGTATAATGGCATAACCTAACAATGAAAAAATTAAAGTTATTATTGGACCAAGGAAAAATAATATTAAGTTAGCTTGTGTTGGAGATACATACTCCTTTAATAAAAGTTTAAGAGCATCTGCAAATGCTTGAAGAAGACCATATCAACCTACTGAATTAGGCCCCAATCTTCTTTGCATACTAGCCATTGTTTTTCTTTCAGCTATTGTTACAAAAGCTACAACTAATAAAGCAGGAACAACAACAATTAATACTTCAATTATAGATATTATTGTGGGTAAATATAACATTATATTTATTATAAGCTAAGTCTAAAGTTGCATAAATATATAGCTATAAAAATATATATAGCTACAGAAATTTATACAGCTACAGAAATTTATATAGCTACAAAAATATATATATATTTGTAAAAATATATATACATATATGACATACTTTAGATGATTAGGTTAAATTTAACTATAGATTCGATATAAAAAAAGTTATACAATTTGAATATCAAATATAAATAAGTTAAATATTATTAAGAAAAGATATAAACTACAAAAAATATATAAATGATAGAAAACTAAAAAAATGATATTATATAACTGAATACAATTAAGCCGAGTCCTGTTTATGTAATATTAATCTAAACAAAAGCTAAATATAGGCTTTTCAGTTCAAAGTAATAAAATACTAATAAATTAATTTTTATTATCCTTAGTTTCTGTTAATCACCAAGGTTTACACCTATCTTTTTAACCAAAATTAAAAAGATATATATATAAATAGCTCCGGACTTCCCTATGATATTTTTAAAATATATTAACTAGCATATTAAAAATAACATTTTACAATTTGTATCACAAGTTTAAATATACTTAATGTATAAAGTATATTTATAATTTTTATATTTATAATTTTTAATTTTTTTATTTATAATTTTTTATATTAAATATAAATTTTATTTATATTTAATATATTTTTATATATATTTATATAAATAAAAATAAATGGGGTAAATACCTAACCTAATGAAGTACAAATGGCTGTTGAGTACTCAACCATAGCATCCTGGTATTGATACCATTCAAGTCTAATAAGATTTACTAAACAATCCATTTTTACTTCTACTTCAGCAGCACGAGCATGCTGATATTGATCTTGCATTCTAGCATGCATAACATTTAATCTACCATATTCAAATTGAAGGGTATTATATGAATCTCTGTATTGTATTGCAAGTGAGAGTTTTTCTTGAATTGTATCTCTAATGCTGTAAGATCTAATTTCCTCGGGTGTTCTTACAAAATATGTGTGATCATATCTCATTGATCAAATTAGTTTTTTCTTTAATGCTGACATAATAATAATAATAGTGCTAATATATTTGACATACTTAATCATTCCTGTGGTATAAAGATGAAAATAAGGGTAATAAAGATGAAAATAAGGATAATAAAGATGAAAAGAAGGATAATAAAGATGAAAAGAAGGATAATAAGGGTTAAAATAGATATAATTGCACTTAAAGAACTAGATATTACAATATTATTAACCTTAAGCATTGTTTTTTTTAAAATTGTCATACATATTCTTGAATATAATATAGATTTATCTCGTCTTAATGTTACGGCATTCGATAATAATATTAAACAGGGTTTACTTATAAACTTAATTTTTGTCTACTATCAATTTTTAACGCATTTTTACCTAATTCAAAAGCAAATCCTAAAGTCAATAATACAAAAAATATTAGCATAATAATTAAACCATATATATCATTTGTATATCCACTTACAATATAAGGATATACTAGAAGTATTTCTAAATCAAATAATAGGAATAATAGTGCAAATATGAAAAAAGATATACTAAACTGAGTTCTGTTTTGACCTAAAAAAGAATGAAAACCACATTCAAACACACTATCTTTTTCCTGGTAAGGATTATGTGGAGCTAATATTAAATTAACTACTAATAATATAATAGCTAATAAAGGTATAAATATAAAAAAAAACGTAGTACTGGTCATATTTATATATTAAATAGTATTAGTGCTAATATATTTGACATACTTAATCATTCCTGTGGTATAAAGATGAAAAGAAGGATAATAAGGGTTAAAATAGATATAATTACACTTAAAGAACTAGATATTACAATATTATTAACCTTAAGCATTGTTTTTTTTAAAATTGTTTTTCCGTTACTAATAACGCAGTTTAAACTTAAGTCATTTAAAACAGGATTTAATTTATAAGAAGGTTTTTCAAAAAATATTTGTTTTATAATAGCTAGATAATATACTGCACTTATTACACTAGTTAATATAGCGACTAATGACATAAATATGTATCCATTATCAAGAGCTGCACTCAGAATCATCTGTTTTCCAAAAAAACCTATTAAAGGTGGAACTCCTACAAATGAAAATAAAGTTATACATAAACTTAAAGCCATAATTGGATTTATATAGTAATAACCTTTCAACTGACCTATAAGTTGTATAGGAGAAGTATTTTCATCTTGGTATCTATATTTATTGACAACTTCTTCATTTTTAGTATATTTTTGAGTATCAACCTCTTTTTTGTCTTCATACACATAACAATATAACGAATAACCTATACTAATTAATAGTATGAAAGCATTTAGATTTGATATAGAGTATTGTATTATATAAAATATAAATGCTTGTATAGATTCTACACTGTGTATACTTAATGATAATAATATAAACCCTACATGTGATATAGTACTATAAGCATATAACCTCTTTATTCTAAACTGTCTTAAACCTACTACTGTACCTATAATTAAAGATATTAGAGAACTAAGTAATAAACTAGTAGTCCAAGTAAAATTTATATCAAAAACTGATTTACTAGTATAATGTACTAATTCTAATAAAAAAATAAATATAGATATTTTGGCGATTATGGCCACAAAAGTGGTTACTATGGTTGGAATAGCGTCATACACATCAGGACTTCAAAAATGAAAAGGTGCTGCTGAAACTTTAAATAAAAACCCTACAGACATTATCAATAAACTTATATGTATATAATAAGGTTTATATCAATACAGTATGTTTGTTGACTTATCAGTCATAGAAACATCCATATCGGATATATTAATTATTATATAAAGGCTATCTAAATTAGTAGTACCTGAATTAGCATATAACAAACTTGTACTTAATAATATAAAACAAGAAGATAAACCACCTAATAAAAAATACATAAGACCACCAGAAGTGGCTGATTCCGAATTTCTATATATTGTAGACAATAGATAGAGTCCATAACTTTGTAATTCTATTGATAAAAATATAGAAACCAAATCGTTTGTTGACATTAAAAATAAGGCCCCTGTAACTATAAATAATAATATTAGGGGATATTCTATTATTTTGTATTGTTCAGCCATTTTATTTAAAATACTTGTTTCATAATAAATTAATTTGCAATATATTAATTTATATAATGAACTGTATTCTTTAGTTTTTAAATTTCTAGGGTAAAAAGCTGTTAGTACTAATATAATACTACTTAATAATAATATAAAAATATGAAATACATTAGTAATACATGTGGCATGAAATAAGCCCCCAAATAACCCTATACCATTTTCCAAAAAGGAAAAATCTAAATTATTGTATCCAATTAAACAAGAGTAAATTAAAATTGTCATACATATTCTTGAATATAATATAGATTTATCTCGTCTTAATGTTACGGCATTCGATAATAATAATAATAATATTGAACTAATGATCATTTAAATAGTATAGGATTTGAACCTATTTATCTATAAAATTATTTTTTTTATTTTTTATATGTTTTTATGTGTTTTTATCTATTTTTTATTTATAGATAATTCTATAAAACTATTTTCTAATAAACTAGTTACAGGTACTATAACTAAAAAATATGAAAAATAAATTATTGTTGATATTTGTCCAAATTCTATGAATGGAGATTCAACATGTTTAGCACCTAGTTGCATTAAAATTAAGAAATTGGCTATAAAAATATAAAAAGCTATTTTACTTAATGGTCTGAATTGTATACCTCTTGATCTACTTAAATCAGTAAATGGCATAACTAATAATATTAATATTGCACTGAACATTGCAATAACACCCAATAATTTATTAGGTATAGATCTTAATATAGCATAAAATGGTAAAAGATATCACTCAGGTACTATAGCAGCAGGAGTTTGCATAGGGTTTGCCATAACATAATTTTCACTATCCCCTAAAACATTAGGCATAAAGAACACAAAGGTTGACAATACTACTATAAATAAAAATATAGTTATTAAATCTTTAAATATATAATATGGTGCAAAAGGTATTCTATCATAATTACCTGAAACACCTAAAGGATTACCAGATCCTGCACTGTCATGTAATACAATTAAATGCATTAAAGCCAAAGCGGCTAATATAAAAGGTAATACAAAATGTAATGAGAAAAATCTATTTAAAGTTGCATTATTTACAGAGCATATGTGTTGGTAGTTACCATATATAATATAAATATTAAATACTCTTACTACACTCAATAAATTTCTTTATTGATCGGACTATATCTTGATCTCTCCTATAATTTTTCCATGTGCGCTGTACTAAAGCTAGGCAATAATATCTAGGGTTTATTTAGTAGTTTGAAGGTATTTTAATTTTTTCTGAATATTTAGGTATTGTACGTAATTGTTTTAATCATAGTAAATATTGTAATTTTTTGTTACCTAATAGCTTGACAGGTGCATTATTTAAGAATTTAATTACATTTTCCAATGATCTTACACTTGACACCTTCAGCTTGTAACAATTTGTCTTATCTATGTACACAGTAGTGGTAAAGGATAGGTATTTACGAATAGCAGCTATCAATACTTGTCCATTTTTCTGAGCCATATCAAAACTAGCTATAAAATAATCTTTATTCTTGTTCAGTTTATATACACTGAAACAACCTTCAGCTTCTATAAATCCTACTAACCAAGCAGAAAAATAGTGTGTATTTATGATAAATTCTACAGAATGTAAATTCACATCACTTATAATATATTCAGGCAAATTTTCTGAATATATAATACCTGTTATTAATCCGTCTCTAAATCTTAAATAATCATATTGTTTATTAGAAAACATAGGATATTTGTCGAAGATAGGTATTATAATATTTTTCAAATGGTTTTTATTTCTAATTCTTAAAGATACCATTTCTATTCCATTCCTGTTTCTAAAACTTACAACACCTATACCTAATATTTTCTTGATTTTATATATCAATTGCACGTCCCTAATAGACAATTCAATACCTAATTCATACGTTAAATATTTACCTTTTTTAGTGATGGAAAAAAACCCATCACCCTCAAATAAACCTACTAAATAAGCGTATGTGAGATCTCCTGCGTGTAGTCTCTGAGAGGCTTCTAAAGTATGCAAACTTCTCACCCCTGCTGGTTTTCTCCATGTCATTGCAATTTTTACGGATGTAATTGAGATAATAATCCAGAACAATCTGTATGCAAATCCTAAACTGGGAGATGTTCCAGCATTAAGCAGGATTTTTAACACTACGTCACCGTAGTGTGGTTCATCTATGTTTAAACCACCTCAAATAAATTCAACTATATCTTGTCCAACCCAAGGAATTGCACTCATAAGGTTAGTAATAACTGTTGCACCTCATAATGACATTTGCCCATACGGAAGAACATACAAACTTATTTTTATATAAAATATAAAAACTAAAATGACTTTGAATTCGTGCATTTTATTAATCTATTGACTAAAAGTTCCGACTGTACATTAAGCAACATTTCAGTCACCCATTAGTGACCCAGTCTGTAGCGATTATCTATATAACCGACGGTCTTGTCTAAATAAGATTTTAACCGTTTTCACTAACATCGCCAAAGAAAGTTTATTTGTACTTCTTCAATAAATCTGTCGAATTATTCCACTTTATTTTTATTTTTTTATAGAAATTGCATAAAAATTTGAACTCGTGGGACTATAATATGAATTAAACTTAAATTTATTTTTATTCTTTATATTTAACTATAAAACGTCTTTTTATTATTTTCTTTTCTGTTTTCAAAACTCTTCTGATTGTTTTTGAATCACAATTTATACTTTTAGCTGCTTCTACAATACTAGGATATTCTCCAAAAACAGTATTATCTATATTGTATAATATAATAGGTTTAGATTTCTTTTTCATATTTAACAAAGCTTGATCAGAATAAAATATTTTCTTTTTAGATAAAGCCTTATCTCTTATTTTATCTATTGTTTCTAAAGAGAGTTTTTTATTTCTATTCAATTTACCTATTCTTTCACAACGTTCTATACTATAATTCAGCTTCATTTTTATACGATCTATTTCTGTGTGTTTATACCCAAAACTTGAACCAGCTTCTGTTAATATATTATAATTAGGCAATAAAGACTTTAAATAATAATCCTCCATATCTAATAAATTTTTATTGTTTTCTTTATTAACAATAAAAGGAAATAATTCTAAAACTAAGAAAGCAAAGTTAGAAAGACCGTATTTTTTTACGGCATGCTTTATTATTTTGCTTCCTCTAAAATATAACAAATGATTAGAAAATCTAGGATAAAATCTATTAGTACCAGCTGATCCTACATAGTAATCGCCAGTTATTTTGTTAAAGATAAGATAAATACCACTAAGATTTTTAGTATCTTCTAATATTGTCTTCCTCATTTTATCTAAATGTAAATTTTCATAGATATATACGGGTTTTAGTTTATTATTTTTCAAGAAGGTATTTAAAAGATTATTACATAAAGTTGAGCTATAGTTTAATTGTTTATAAAAACATTGAAACGTACCAAATTTATATCTATTTATATTAATCACACTTATAAAAATTATTTCTTCTTTTTTTATATTATTATATATATTTACATAACTATCTAGATTAGTATATAATTCACCTGATGTATAGGCAAAATAAGCTAATGTTATAACTAATATTATTATTAATAACCAAATATAAATAACACTTAGTTTATTATTAAAATGAAACATAAGTAATAGTATTATAATTAAGCTAATTATAATCCCTAAAGATAAATAATTTGCAACTTCTAAGTTAAATAATGCATCTTCTATTGATTTGTAAAGAGTAGGTACAATATTATTTATAGAATTATGTAAACTTATAAAATGATCCAAATTAACAGATATAATGTTTACAAAATAAATAGAAAATAATATTAAAAAAAATACTGTTATAAAACCATATCAAATTAAAAAAACACTCATTTGTTTGTTTAGTTTAATTATTTTATTTAAATAAAGTTCTACTTTAGTGTTAATATTATTACCTAATACTCTGGATAAATTTAAATTAATATTGTTTTTTACATACAAATTATAAATTAACTGTACAAATAATATTCTAATAAAAGAAATTACTTGGGTAAATTTTATTAAGAAACTATAGTATAAGTTAGTATTATATAAATAAAATATAATAAAACTGAAAGTAAATAAAAGTGAAAATATGATAGTAAAATAAGAAAAATTTAAGTTTAATTCAAATCATTTTGGGCTATGTAAGTAACCCAGGAAAGCTGTAGCCATCATTAATATAAATATAATAGTACCAATAATTCATACTAAAGTTCTAGGAGCTCTATAAGATCCATAATATAAACCTCTTCCTATGTGTAAGTAAACTAAAAAGAAAAAAGCTGAAGCTGTGTTTGAGTGCAAATAACGTATTAATCACCCATTGTTAACATCTCTCATAATATGTTCAACTGAATTGAATGCTTCTAAAACACTAGGATTGTAATGCATTGCTAGTGTTACACCAGTAACAATTTGTATAATCAAGCAAAAGGCTAATAATGAACCAAAATTCCACAAATAACTTATATTTGATGGTTGTGGTGAATCTATTATGTAAGAATTCACCATTTTTAAAATGGGATGACTTTTTAATATTCTCATTTAATTAAAAAAATAAATTAAAAACATTTTTTTTGGCTTAATAAAATAGAATGTTTAATAAAATAAGCAATATCTTTTTTTTTATATTTTTTATTTGTGTTTTTTATATTAAATATAGTTAAATATTTAATATAATTTAAAAATTGAAGTAATAAATTAACTTGCGAATGCCATAGCTACTTCAACGATAAAGTCTTGATATTGATACCATTCAACGTTAAAAAGGCCAATTAAACTTTCCGTTTCTGTAACTACTTGGTCGGCACGACTTTTATGACCAGAATTTTGGAACCTAGAATGCCTTATATTTAATTTACCGAATTCCAAATGAAGTCTAATATAGGATGCTCTACATTGGTTAGCAAATTCTAATTTTTGTGCAATTGTATCGTAAATAGGAAAAGATCTACATCGATCCAAAAGTCTATCAAAATTATCCACGCCTAATGGATCATTGTCTTAATTGTGTTTTTGTTCTTAACAGTGCTATTACAATTTTTTTTACGTTTTTAAAAATAAAAGTTTTATTTTAATGTAAATAAATATGTTATTCACATATTATATAATATAATTTATTTATAAAAATAAATTAATATATTTTTATAAATGTGTATATTTATACACTATACACTACTATTAATTATTATAGTTATAAAATCAAATAATAGTTTATAATTATAAAAACATAACTTATTTATAGTTCCTTATGTATATAGTTATATATCTTTATATATTTTTTATTATATAATATTTTATATTTAAATGTATTATCATCTTATCTATTAATACTTTTTTTAAGATTTGTGCTTTATTGTTCTAGTAATCAAGCTAAAAATTTTTCCAATGATACTGATTGTACAACTATAGGCATAGAGCTATGTAATATACCACATATTTCTGAACATTGACCATAATATGTACCTAATCTATTTATAAGAACAGAAAATTGATTTAATCTACCTGGGAAAGCATCACATTTAATTCCTAATGCAGGAACAGCAAATGAATGTATTACATCTGCAGCTCCAACTATAAATCTGGTATGTGTTAATTCAGGAAGAATTACTCTATTATCTACTTCTAACATTCTTAAGGCTCCTTTTTCTAAGTCTGATTCAGGCACTAAATATGAATCAAATTCTATAAATGAGTCATCACTACTTAAAAAATCCGGATATTGATAACTTCAATATCATTGGTGACCTTCTGCGTATAATGTTATAGATGGATCTGTTACTTCATCCATTAAATATAATAGTTTAAAAGATGGAAAAGCAATTAATATTAATATTAATGCAGGAGTTATTGTTCAAATTAGTTCTATTAAAGTACCGTGGTTTAAATATTTATTACTTATTGGAGATTTACTGCTAACAAAATTTCTAACAACTGATAGTATTATTCAACCTACACCAAACAAAATTATTGCTAAGTAATACATAATATTATCGTGTAGTTCTACTAGAGCTTCCATTTGTGGACTGGCACTATCTTGAAAATATACACCTCAAGCTCTTGGTGCATCACAAAAATCTATGCAACTATTAAAAATATAATTAACTATAAAGGAAATAGTAAAAATTAAAGAATCTGCTGAACTTTGTAAAGGTAAACTTACAAAAGCATGAGGTTTTGGAGGACTTTGTAAACATCATTCTAAACCAGGATAAGCTCTATTTATAAGTGCTTGATATGTATCAGTAAAGAATTGAGGTATTGCTCAAGGATACCTTGATACAGCATTACCCTCTACTAATTGTAAATATACAATATGTAAAAATAATATTGTAGCAATAACAGATATAATTGAACCAAAACTACTGATTAAATTTCAACCTGCAAAAGCATCAGGATAATCACTTATTCTTCTAGGCATTCCTTGTAGTCCTAAGAAGTGTTGTGGAAAGAATGTAACATTAACTCCTATAAATAAAATTCAGAAATGAACTTTAGATAATAATATGTTATAATCTAAACCTAATATTTTAGGTATTCAGAAATATCATCCACTAAATAATGCAAATACAGCTCCCATACTTAATACATAATGGAAATGCAATTTATACGTATAGTATAAATTATGGACTGTCTCTTTACCTGAAAATAAAAATTCTATTTATCTTTATATAATAAATATTTACTTACACAAGGAATTTTATACCATAAAGAATTCTCATATTTAAGTCAATCTATCATAAAGTCTGAATATATTTTATGTTCTATACTATATTTGGGAGATGTTTTATATTTTCTAATTTCTATAAAGGGTTTAATTTTTGTAACTCTATAGAATTTCATATCACAATATAATCTATTATGCATAAAATAATCATATATAAATAACATATTATTAACATTTTGAAATTTAAATGCGATAGATAAGAAATCTTTAGAATCTCCTAATTTATAAGATCTTTTTCGGTAAAGAATAGCAGGTTTACTATTTAATATAGTATTATCCAAATTTAATTTGGATGAATATTCATTATATTGAAATTCTAAATTACACTCTATTCTATTACCTGCATAATTAAACACTATACTACCATCAGTATCAACTAGGCCTGAAAAATATGAGTCATATAAACCTATATTATAATTAGGTTCAATATAATCTAGATTATATAATTTACAAGCTTCTTTAATACCTGGTACTTTAAGTCTAATTAAACCATTAAGATTTTTAACTATATACATCATACCTTCTGTAGTTGATACTATATATGTTGAATAAGGCTTATTTTTATCAGCTCTAATTCTACCTAAATGTAAAGTATCTAGTATTCGGGTTAAGATTCTAACATCTCTATTATGTAATTTAATTCTAATTTGTTTAAGAACTCTTTTACCAGTAGTAGATATTCTAATGTCAAAATTCCCATCACCATCTATAACACCCGCAAATCAACTTCAAAATTTTTTATCTTCAGGCAACTGACATACAGTCTCTGAGAATCCTTTTCAGTTTTCTGCTGATTGTACACCCATAAATTCTTTTGAATTTATTGTAGTATTATTATTTTCACTATTTAAAAGAATATTATTCTTACTAACATCTAGTTTATAAAGATAAAACGTATGAATAAATAGTAAATAATACACAAAGAATATAGTTCCCAGCATATAGTCAGTTACAAAATTATTATCAATAATTGATAAATAATTAAGGCCCATTTTCTTTTGAGCAACAACATAATATGTATCATGAAATGCTATATCTAATGAAGCATTAGCTAAAACAACTCCACTTACGAATAAAAATTCATTAATCTTATAATCTTTCATAACTAAATATAAAATCTTGATAAACACTACCTAATTTAGCATATTTTTTTATAGTGCTATGGTTTATATTTAAAGCTTTTTGAGCATTTGTTACTCCTTCATATTTACAAATGAAATTTTTATTTTTATCATATACAAATACTGCTTTTCTAATATGACTGTTATTATTAATATCTAATATTAATTTTTCACATTCTTTTGAATTTCAATTAGTTATAATAGGAGTATCACTTATATTATAAGGTATATTTGAAAAATATCATTCTCCTCTAAATATAGTTTGTTCTTTTATTATATTAACTATTGTAAAGTAATTAGATTTAATTAATTTAGCTAAAGTTAAAACAGAAGGGAAAATAACTAATAACTCTTTATATGAATTATATACATAAACAGGGTAAGATGATCTAGCTTCTATCATTCTTGCCTTACTTTCAATAGAGTGACTTTTATTATAAAAAGGGTTATTTTCACCTGTTAAAGCTCTTGCTATTAAACTTTTAGTTTCTTCACTGTGTACTCTATTTTTTGCTAATTGAGATAATAATTCTTTAGTATCCTTAGTATGTTTATAACCTAAAGAAGAATAACCTTGTTTCAATACATTATAATAAGGCATTACAAATGTTATATAATGAGTTTCTCTAGTAGTTAAAGATTTAGGTTCTACATATTCTAATATTAGTAAACTAAAATTATAATGGTCATATTTAAGTAAAGCTTTTATAATAGGCATATTAATATTTTGTCTACTTTTTAAAAAAGTCTTATTAAGATAATTTTTCATTCTAGAAGCTAAATTAATAGAACTTCCTACATAAGAATGACCATTAATATTATTTACTAAACAATATACACCAGATTTATCTTTTTGTTCTTTTAGAATATTGATTTTATCTTCTTTTAAATTATCATATACTTTTATAGGATTTAAATTTTTTATAATATCTACAGTATTTGCATAAGTAGAATAAAAATGAATAATATTTTTATTGATACCTATTTGTCTTTGATTATCCCTGCCCGCTTGTCCTTTGATAATGGGGCTGCGCGGGTTTAGATTAATTAATGAATTTTTATTTCATGGACTATATCTTACTGTAAATTTATTACAGTGGCTGCGTGTAGTCTCTGAGGTTCCTATTAAGGAATTATATTCCTGTTGGTTACCTGCTGATTGTTCAAAATTATACATTTTCACTAAAGTTAAATAAAACACTAGTAGTATAATTGTCAGAACTTCCCAGCATATAGCTGCCTTTAAAGGGAGAACTAAGTGGTTTATTAATCCTCCTATAGTAAACATAAATACAAAACCTAATGCAAATAACATTGAAGGTGTTAAATGAATAGATCCTCCGTAACAAGTAGCTAATCATGAGAATATTTTAATACCTGTTGGTACTGCAATTATTAATGTAGCAGCTGTAAAATAAGCTCTTGTATCTACATCTAAACCAACAGTATACATGTGGTGACTTCAAACTACAAACCCTAAAATACCAATAGAACACATAGCATATACCATACCAAGGTACCCAAATACACTTTTGTTTGAACTAGCTGATATAGTAGTACTAATTATACCAAAACCTGGAATAACTAATATATAAACCTCAGGATGACCAAAGAATCAAAAAAGATGTTGATATAATATAGGATCACCTCCTCCTGCTGCTTCAAAGAATGATGTGTTAAAATTTCTATCTGTTAGCACCATAGTAATTGCCAAAATTTTATCTTGGTTTGCGAGACATAATCTCATGATAGTGTAACTATCTTAAAGACTTATATCTAAGTATAGATTATACTTAATAAATAAGTCCAGAGCAAACTCTCATATACTTACGCATATGTTGGGACTATATTTTATTTATTTAAGTTGTAAAAGTTTTGTAGATGATCTCATACAAAGATAGTTCTCTTATCATTCATCCCTGATTTAATAAGTTTTACATAACCCATATTAAACTTTTGATCAAAAGAACTTTGATCAAAAAGTTCTACAACCTTTACTCAATCTTTATAATCTGAAAATTTTGTTCCAAATAAAGGATATTTTGTAAGATAATTAACAACCGCTAAATTACTTTTTAGGTTTGTAGTTCTAACTCTGTATTGAGGGTTATTACTATCGTTTCTAATAGGTTTTACTAAAGATTCAAAACTAAGAGCAATTTCCTTAAAAAAGAATAAATTATCTCTATTATTTTGATCTTTTTGTCTTTGACTTATCTCAAATTTACACTCTATTCTAGGGTATTTACCTAATTCAGTACTTCTAAGGGAAAAATGACCATCAGCTTCTATAAATCCAGATAACCATGCATTAGATAACATAGAATCATTATTTAGTCCTTTCTTTTCAAAAGAAGTACTTTTATAGTGATTATATCAGTCTATTAATCTGTGTAATGCATAAATTTTGTTAGTCTTCATATTACCGTTAAGTAAAGACATTAACAATAATAAACCGTCTAAGTTGTTTACGGTATATATGTAAGCATTTTTACCTTTCTTCCTAGAAATAGACCCATGGCCTAACTCTTTTTGAATTAATAAAGCTAAAGGTAAATCTTTCAAGTGAAATACTATTTGAATAGACGGATAGTTAAGATTACCTTTGAAAGATCTTTCGGTTTTAGGTACATGTATTGTACCGTCTCCCTCTATAATACCTGCAATGTAATGAGAAAAATCTGTATTTAAATTATTTCTTTTACTAAGTAAGGAAGCTTGGTTTGTATAATATTTTAAACCATGTCCTCTTCTTACTTCAGAATGTAATAAACAATAACTTACACCTAAAACAGTACAACAAATAAACTCTGGCGTGTAGTCTCTGAAGATACCTAAAAGGTGTAAACTTAATAGGTTTCCTGCTGATTGTGTGAAGTTAATATATCACAGTTTCCAGCAAATAGCCAGATTTAAAGCCGGCACAATTTGTAGTTTACCGGCAAGTACAGGTAATGATAGTAACAGTAAAACAGCTGTAATAACAACTGCTCAACCAAATAAAGCTAATTTCTTTTTTTTTTACTTTAATATGAAGTTATATTTTACCGAATAGCATACAAAGATTTAATTATTTTTTTGTTTATTTGCAAATAAATTCAAATATAAATCTTAATATATAATTATCATAAACTACTATCTTTTAAAATTCATCTTTGATTTTATTGATTTAATTTTTTCTAACCCTTCTGGTGTTAAATGTTCTTTATTGATCATTAAAGTAGATACTTTTTTAAAATCTTCATAATCTTTAGATTTTTCACCTAATATAGGATATTTATCAAAAAAAGGTATTATATGTTCTACAATATCAGATAAGCTTGTTACAGTATATCTAACTATATATGATTTTTCCGATATAGTTATAGAACCGCAACCTAATATTAATATTAAACTATTAATTAATCCAGCATCTCGTATATTTTGAACTACTATAAAATTTAGATTTACGCTTATACCTAATTTATGTGTTTTTGATTTACTTGTTTTTACAAAAAAACATCCTTCTCCTGTAACAAATCCTGCTAATCAATGTTTAGTGTTAGATATATTATTATCTTGTTTTTGATCAAATACAGGTTCTGCCTCTGGAATGGTATTAGGAAAAGCAATTGCTAATTTTTCAGATAAACCTTTATTAAGTGAAGCTCTTATATTAACAAGTTTTTGTAAATATGTTAAATGTTCTTTATTACTTATAATATTATAAGCCTTTTTAAAGAGTAAAAAATCTATAGATTTTTTAGTTTTCAAAGGAAAATTATTAAAATGATTTATTATACATAACAAATCATTTAAACTAACTACTTGATAATTAGCTGTATCTCTATTGATAGTAACACTACCTACACCAAAGAATCGTTGAATTTGATATAAAATATCAACATCTTTATAATGTAAATGGATAGAAAATACTAACTTTACACTTCAACCTAAAGTATATTTTGGATTTTTACTAATAACTAATTGAAAACATGACTCTGCATCACAAAACCCTGTTACATAATAAGGATTTAAATTTTTACTATTAGTAGAATATTTCGTTTTTATTCTTGTTTTATTTATTTTAATTATAAATATAAACAAATTCGGAAGATAATATATAATTATTTATATATCTTCATAACCACTTTCATGGCGTCTAAGAGTACACCTTATAGCTTTTTAAAGCTAAAGAACCGTCTACTCGTTGCTCTTTTACAAATTTTGTTATAAAATTTGATTTAGATCCGCGATCACCCATTTATATTTCTATAATCTCTTTTGATATTACCGTACCCTGAGGCATTAATCAGGCCAACTAAAAAGTTTCCTTATTAATCTTGGTTAAAAGAGCTTTAGGGCTTCCCCGGAGTTTGGTTCTTATACACAAATTAGCTATTTATGTAATCTTATACCAGGACTTCTCATATTTAATATTGTTGTTATGAAGTTCATAGCTCCTAGTAAACTACTAACACCAGATAAATGTAACCCAAATATAGCTAAATCTACACTAGGCCCACTATGACTTTGTATACCTGATAAAGGTGGGTAAAGTGTCCATCCTGTACCTGCTCCATTTTCTATACCACTAGCAAATAAAAATAATATAAGACTAGGGGGTAGTAATCAAAAACTGATGTTATTAAGTCTAGGGAATCATTAATCCATTTAGCTTAATAAACTAAATCTATTGAAGTAGTTTCCCACCTGGCCGGACTATGTCTTCACCCATATATTTTATATGGGGCTTCGCGTGTAGTCTCTGAGGATCCTACTTGTATATGCAAGTTTAAATGCAAATTACGTTGGTTTCCTGCACATTCTTCCCATGTATATATAAGTGTTACTACTAGTTCAGTTGAAAATACAACTTTATAACTTTATTTGTCCATAATAAAATTTATAACTAATTGGACAAAACAAAGATTAACTAGGTGTCTATATATCTGTTAACTGGAAAATTAATTACATTTTCGAGAGATTCTATGCATATAGCGAAGTAATAATTGAAAGATTTACACCTTTCAACGGCATTCCCTGATTTAGGTAATAAATGTACTATAATTTACTTAAATGATCTCAATTAAAATAAGTTCTATTCTTATTCATATTATTTCTAATAAGATCTATTTCAATAAGACCTTTCTCAGTATAATGTTTATCTGTTAAAATTAGTTTCACTGCTTTACTTCAATCTTTATAGTCTAGATATTTAGATGAAAATAAAGGATACAATTCTAAATAGTTTACAATAACTAGAAGAGATTTACGACTGGATGCTGCCAGGGTATAGTATTCATTATTTGTAGATAATTGTTTTCTAGTTAAAAGTTTACAACCTAAAAATTTAGCTATTTGATTTAAAACAGAAAAATAGCTAATTTTAGTTACAGGATCTAACATTCTTTGTTCAATTCTTAATCTACAAGATACTTTTCTCTTTTTAGCATTATTTTCTACTTTAGTGTGTTGTACTGAAAAACTACCGTCAGCATCTATAAATCCTGACAATCAGCTATTATATCTTAAGGGTTTATTATTTACAGGCAGTTTTTTAATGTTTGAACTATGATTATTATTTAATCAATCTATTAAATTAAATAATTGATTTATCTTAGGTGTTCTTAATTCACCATTGATTAAGTCAACTATTATTTTTAATCCTTTAACAGGTGAAACAATTAATACACAGGCATTATCTTTAGGCTTATATCTAATATGTCCAAACTCTATTATACCAAGTAATTTTTTAGCTAAAGGTTCATTTTTTAAACTAAAAGTAATACAAAACCTAGGATTATGTTTTTTATTTACATTATCTTTAGAAATTCAAATATGACCATCCCCTTCAAATAATCCTGCTAAATAAGAGCTTAGATTATTTTTATTTATTTTATCTATACTTACTATACTACTAGAAGAATCACAAGTTTTAATATTATGTACATTTATTCCAAGGAGGGCTTTTGTATTTGCCATATCAGGCCCCCCTACTATTAATGGAAGTAAGAAATTCATTGTACTACAATCGTTAGATTGTATTTGGACTATATCTTCATCCACTGATTTAATCTAATGGAGCATAACGTGTAGTCTCTGAGGATCCTACATAAAATATATTTTTTATTTTCGTTTCCTGCGGATTATCCATTGTAACTATTTTTATTAATTTTTAGGGTCATGTACATTTAATAAAAAATCTTTAAGTATAAACTTTCATAACTCCTATAATAAAACTTTAGGAACTTCCCGCATATAGTTATGTTTTAATAAGTAATATTACTATTACCTTCGGCAATTTCTTTTTTTTTATACAAAAATGCAAATACAAAAATTTTAAACAATAGAATCTAAATGTGAAAAATCAAATTGTGTACGTTTTTTATTAAATTGAGCTTTTATTTTCTCAATCTCCAATATATCTTCAACAGTTAAAGGTTTACCTGCACGTAATATAATCTCTTGAACTACATATCTTCAATCTTTATAAGCTAAATACTTTGAAGAATACAAAGGATAACGATCAAAATATTCTATAACTTTAGTATGACTTTGTATATTATGTGATACAACCATATAAGAATAAAAAATTTTATCCTTTTGCTCTCTAGATCTAGAATATAGATTAACTTCTAAATATCTAGCTATAATACTCAATATATTAAAATAACTAGTACTTCCTTGTTCTACTGAACAATATCTATGGTAATTTTGTCTCAATTCTATACGAAAAAAAACCTGTACTCTTTTTGTAGTAATTGCACCTTTTTTCTTTCTATCTATTAAATTTATACTAAAATTACCATCTCCATCAGTAAAACCAGCTAATCATGCATTACTATTTATAGGTGATTGATCTAAACCTAAAGGTTCTATTTTAATATTATAAAAACCATTATACCATTTTATTGCACGATGTAATGCTTCTATTTTAGGTGTACGCATATAACCGTTTATAAGGTTAATAATTTTTATAACATCTTCTATTTTTTGAATATGTCATATAACACAACCTTGTTGTGGTTTATTATACAATTTACCTACTTTAATTATAGACATTAATTTTTCAGCTAAAGGACTATCATTTAAACTAAATACTATTAGTATTTTAGGTAAATATTTTTTAGCTTTTGAATCTTTATCATCTATAGCAAAAGACCCATCTGCTTCTATTAACCCTGCTAAATAAGCCCCTAGTTTTAATCTTAATTTTGGCTCTTCAATTTTTGAATCTAATGTTGTATATTTTTGCATTTGTATATTATTTTTTTTGATTTTACCGAAACCTCCTATTAATGCTGGCATGACCATAAAAAAAATCATTATTATAGCATGAGCTGTTATTATACTATTATATAATTGATTATCGGCTATATATTGAACACCAGGTCCTGATAACTCTAATCTGATCAATACAGAAAAGGCAGTACCAATTAACCCTGAAAATAGCGCAAATATTAAATACAATGTTCCAATATCTTTAGCATTTGAAGATAAAAATCATCTTTCCATTCACATAGATATTGCAGATGAACTTATATTTTGTGCTTCTTTATATTCTTTTTGTAAAGATTCTGAATAATCATTATATTCATTTTTGAAATTTTTCGAGGCAAATATATTATCTATATACATAAATAACTATAAATAAGTTACGTTAAAAAAAAAACCTTTTTTTACGCAAACATATATATGTATTATTTACATAACCCATGTTATAGTATATAATTATGTTATAACAATTAATTATATTATTATGTTATAATATTTTTTATATTAATTTATTAATAAAAATATATATATATATTTTTATAAATTTGTAAAGTGTTTATTATGCATTTCTATTATATCTATAAAGATATTATATAATAGGATTATATAATTGTGTATAATTTTATGTTTATATTTTATGTTTTTATACTTTTATCTTTTCGAACGGTTGTAAAGTAATACATTTAATAATCATTCCGTTTGATAATACCGGTCTCGGTTAAATAAGCATTTTAATCTCATCGTATTAAACGAAAAATGTTCCTTTGTTATACAGTCATAACAACTCGTAGCGATATTTGTGGAATAAATAATTTAACAAATTATTTATTCTTTAGACTCTCACTCAACATCAATAAGTTATTGTCTCTCATTTCTGTATTTCACAATTATTATAATTAAACCTTTTTAATTTTTTTTTATTACAGAGAATATCCGATTCGAACGGATGTGATTTTTCAACCAAATAAGTTTCAAGCTTATCACTTTAGACCACTCAGTCAATTCTCTTTTTTTTCCTAGTTTATATAAAACTAGATATGTATATAAAAGGTTCTACAATGGAACGCAATTTAGGCATATATATTTTATAGACATATATTCTGGGAAAAATAAAATTATAATAACGTATAGTACAATGTATGTCATATTTTTTAATAATATAAAAAATATGATTAATTAACATAATAACATCTTTTATAGAATAGGAATCAGTACAAATAATAAAGTGATACTATTAAAACTACCATCTTATATAATTAAATGAACTAATGCAATATAAGTAAGTTCATTATACACAGAAAATTTTATAAAAAAACTAAAATTATAAAATAAACTATATAATTATGTTATACAAGGCATATATCTAGTGTGTATTTTCAAACTAAATATTGATTTACCATATCTATGTTTTTCTCTAAACACAGAGTACAATAATGATATAAAATATTACATACAAAAAAAAATTTTTATAAGTGAGATAATGATTGAGTTAAACAACAGTTTTTACTTATAGTACTATAAGATGATATAATCATCAGATAACAATAAGCCTACCTTAATACTCCTTATATTCTCAGGTAGTTTAATTAATATTGGGTTAATATTATTCCAACAGTAGAATACAAATTATTACCTAAAAGTACTAACAATTTAGTTTATGATTTACTTAATGTTATATCCTTTTTATAATTTAATGATATTATAGCTACTTGCTTATGCATTTATTTTGTTTATTTATATATCATTATATAATACTAGTTTTTTTAGGTTCTATATATACCTATTTATAACTATAATAATTATCCATTTTATAGGTGTATAATACATTACTATTAATTATTATGGTACATATACTATTTAAATGTTTATCCTCCTACATTTGAGGTATAAAATATATTTTTTATTTTGATCAGTATTTTGTGTTTTTTTTACCTTCAAATTTGGTCTTTTCTTAACAGCCCGAAATCGCTATATGCTCTTTGGTGAGTAAAAAAATATATACTTAGTTGAATAAGTAGTTAATTTATAGGTATTTTTAATAAGAGTTTAGTGTTGTATTGGTTAATGGTTTGTCTAGTGCCTAACTAGTATTGTTATAGTTAATTCAAAAGTATGAGTAGTAATTTTAAAAGTGTTGAGATTGTTTTTAGTTATGCGGATTTTAGTTTAGATGTATTATATAATGAAATGTTGAATTTTCAAATAGGTGTTTATTGATTTATATACAGGTGATCGTAAATTATGTAGTTTAAGACCTCTCACATATAGATTGTAAATGTGAAGAGAGGTTTAAACAGATTATATTTGGATTATATAATAACATAATTTCGGTTTTATCTTATTTGAATATCGATACGGATTTAGAGGATAATAAGTTTAGACTAGTTATAAGTAAGGATTTGTTTATAAGGTCTAGTTAGTTGTTTAGTTAGTTTTCTAATTAGTTGCGTATATACATAATTATTGTGTATATCTGAATTTGCAGAGTTTATCTAGTACTAAACTAGTAATGTTTTATATTATAGTGTGTTTTATGAATAAAAATTTAAATAATAATGTTCAGATACCAAGTGTATTGGAGGTAGGAGAGGTTTCTAATATGGTTCCTAAAGTAATTAAAAAGTTTATTAAAATATTAGAATTTAACTATGAGAATTTTTATTTTTTTGATCTTTTTAGTGAAAAAGCGTTTTCGGTTTTTCATGTTGGTTACAGTTATTCTGTAATAAGTAGAATTGCTTTTATAGATAGTAAAAAACTTAGAGTTAGAGATAAGAATGCATCTTCAAAATGAAGAATGTTGGGTCCTCAAATAGGGTTATGTATATCTACATTAGAAGAGTTTGAAGAAGAATTTTATAATTTACATGTTACTTTAAAAAATCAATTAGAAAGTAGTATGGATATATATAAATATGAAGGTGGTGATATTATAATCATACAGTTGCTAATATATAGCGCAGGGACAACTGAAGGTAGAAAAAGATTTAGTAAGTTTAATCCTAAGACATTAGGAGAACACAGTGATCTTATAAATGTTTCAGAAACTAAAGAAGCTCTTAATAAATTAATACCATTAACTAATAAATATAGTGATTTTGGTATATTGTTAGAAAAAAAGTAGAAAATGACAGGGTTAAAAACATTGTTTTATCTGATGGTTGTTCTGTAAATTTTTTAGATAGGATTAATAAATATTTATTGGGTGACAGAAAGGTTGAAGATTTGGGTATAAAAACTAGTTTTTACCAGAGAAACGTTGGTGATAGAGATATTATTGTAAGTGTTAATAGTGAATTAAACAATAATATTACAAATATAAAAATATATGATATAAGTGGTATGTCAATATGTAAATATGTAGATGAAAAGTTAGGTATAAACCATTTTGTAAGAAAAGTTGGTAATGTTATAGTTTATATAGGTGATAAAGGGATATACAAAAGAAATATAGAATTAAACTTTAATTAAAGCTAAAAAATATAATCTACAGAGTAAATCAACAAGTGAATTACAACCTAATTGAAAAATTGGTACAATGGATATAGAAACTTTTGAGCTGAAAGATGAAAACAAACTTTTTAAAGCATATGCGTTAGGTTTTTATGTGAAAGGTTCAAAAAATTTATTTTATATTAATAAAGATTTAGACTCTAATAAATTAATAATGGAGTGTTTAGATAGTATGTTGACAGATAAGTATAACGGTTATACTTTTTATGTACATAATTTTGATAAGTATGATTCGTATTTTATTTTAGGTGTTTTAATTGATGTTGTAACAACACAACCAGATGTTTACGATTATGGTATAAATTTTAATGACGATAAAATATTAAGGTTAACTATAAGTAAAAAGTTGTTTCCAAAATGGGAAATAATATATAAAATGCCCTACTAAACTATTACTAAATATATTGGGATAACATAGATAATTATATGATATCTTATTACTATTTTTCTCATATACCCTAAATGTAACTAAATACACATATTTGTCTTTCTTACCTATAATTTCTTTTACACGAACATTTCTACCTCCTGCTTTTACTTTTTCATTAAAGAAACCATCATCTAATATTGTATGCAATATAGATGGATAAAAAACAGGATCATCAATTCTAATTCTAACACTATTCATATATATAATTTATTTTTTTTATAAAACACAACACTAGATTTTATTATAATGGCTCTATATTAACCATTAAATACTTCTAATATATCCTTATTAACAACTTAATATGGATCCATACATCTACAAACTATGGATTTTAATTTCTTTCATATACCACCTACCTATTTATTTGGGAATTATCATTACAATTTAAACATCAAAATAACTTATTTTAATATTAATCATTATTTACATTTTGATGTTTAAAATATATCTTTATGTATACATATATAAAACTTTTGTTCATATAGCATATTACCATAATATGCTCCAAGTCGACCATAAGAAACATGATTATATATTTTATTATATAATTCTTCTATTAATTTATCTCTTTTATCTGAACCTAATAAAGTAAATGGGATTGTACTTAGTCTCTCTACCTCTTGTGTAGATACACGTATTTTATATATATCTACACAATAAGTTTCTTTTATTGATATTTTTACATCCTTTAATTTGTCCTTGAAAACACCCAATTCAAAACTATCCAACTCAAAGTATATTTTTTTATTTACATTCTTTTTTTTCATAATTTTTATTAATATTTTTATATAATATAAAACACAGCACTTATAAGTTTTTTTTAACTTATAAATAAGTCTTCACCTGGTGAAGAGTAACATATTTATTATAAATATATTCACTATTAATTATTATACATGATAAATTAAGTTCTTTTCATTTTTCATATAAACACAACACTAGATTTGAATTATAGCAAAACTCTTATATACTTTTATACTAATTTAATATTTAGTACAATA
>Ga0247695_1000057_pt1 | contig 33188 bp, 44 predicted proteins | sample CNK36_metaG_FD_182739 | JGI IMG/M metagenome (GOLD analysis project Ga0247695, IMG submission 182739) | Soil microbial communities from Purdue University Martell Research Forest, Indiana, United States - CNK36 | ecosystem: Environmental > Terrestrial > Soil > Temperate forest > Bulk soil...
CGTGTCCTCGCCGCCAAGCCGCTGCGTCAACAGATCGAGCGCGCTAGGCATCACGCAACCTGCCCCGAACCGTTACCCGGCGGCATTCGCGGCGGGGGCGGATCGTAGGCGCCGGCCGCCGCCTTCAGCTCGACCTCGCGCTGTGCCAGAGCAATTTTTGCGGTCATTTCTTGCATCTGAAGCTCGCGCTTGTGCTCGGCCTCCTGCTTTTCGAGGAGCATCTTGTGCATCGTCTGATCACGCTCCATCGCGAGTTCGTGATCGAGCCGCTTTTGCTGCAATTCCGCCTCGAGCTGAGCCCGTTGCATCTGTAATTGCGCATCGACCTGGGCCTGCTGCTGTGCCTGCTGCTGCTGCGCCTGGGCCTTTATTTGTATGGCCGAGACGGTAGCCTGGGCCTTGACCTGGGTCGCCTGCACGACGGCCTGCGCCTGCGCTGCAGCCGGATCGGGCGGTTTCGGCTGCTGCGGACCCATCGTCGCCGGGTCGGGCGGCTTGGTCGGGTCGGCGAAGAAGTTTTCTTCAAAACCAGCGTTCGACGTCATCTTGGAGAGGACGTCATAGACGTTCTTGGCGTAGACCAATGGCCCGCTGACACCGCCCTGCACCTGCACGATGCCCTGCTGCGCCTGCAGTACCTGCGCCAGTTGCGCCGAAATCTGGTCGCGATTGCCGGTGCCGAGGCCGACCGAGACGCTGACCTGCAATTCGTCCTGCCAGGTCTTCGGATCGACCGGGAAGAACCCGCCGGTCAACCGCACCACCCGCTCCTGCTGCTGGTGCCGTCTGACCAGCCCCAGCACACCGCGCATCAAATCTTCGACCCCGGTGGCAAAGATCCGCGCAAACAACTCGACCCGCTGCGCCGCGGCCTGCTGCAAGAGGCTGACGCCGGTCGCCGTCTTGTTCAGATCATCGGGATTGATGCCCTGATTGTGCCGCGCGACACCAGTCCGCACCTCTTGCGTCTGATCGATGTATTCCATCAGCGGGAAGGTCTTGTCGGCAGTAAACGGCACCGACATCGCCTGCAGACCGCCGAGCCGCTTTGTCCTGATCGCCCCACCCGGCCGGTGGGTCATTATGTCGTCGTAAGTATTCTCGTTGACGACATCGTCGCCGATTTCCAGACGCGGCCAGTTGCTCAAATAAGCGTTGTCGAGCATCTGCCGGAACAGCGTCGACTTGATGAGCTGCAAATCCATCGTCAAGTCGGCCAGGCTCAACCCGACCAATTTGTGCGGCATCGGCACCGGGCAAAGACTGACAAACGGCACGCTCTCGACACACTCAATGTCGGGCTCGCCGTCTTTGGTCAGGATTATTGCCCCATTATTGGCGGTGACGATCTTGTAGAGCTCGGTACGGCCGTCATCGTGTATGTCGAGGCGCACATAATTTTCCTCGACCCAGATCTCTTTGGCGGCGTCGTTACGCTCATTGTCCGAAAAATCGGTGCCGTCCAGGCGAAACCGGGCGACACGCTCCGAATTCATCTCGTCTTTGGTGTATTGCGGCACCTCGTCGAGGCAATCCTCGTCGTACCCCTGGTCGACAAGGTCCGAATACGTCCACATCCGGCGATGCGCCAGGAACGGGATCGAGCCACGCTTGGCGCGACGCGAAAACAGCACCTCTTCCGGCGGCACGTTCTCGATTCGGACACGGCGGCGCTGTTTAGTGACCCGCAACGTGCAGTCGTACAACGTGATCGGCTGCGGTGGCGGCGGCAGCATCGGCGGGCCGCTAAACGACGCCATAGTGTCGCCCATCGGCGGCCCGAGCGGTCCTTGTGGAATTCCGGCAGGAGGCCCCGCCCCGGCGCCCGGCAGAGGAGGCGGGACAGGTGACTGTATTGCCTCGGGAGGCACAGCACGGTCCAGGCCCCAACCACCGGGCATCTGATCGTAGTTTTCCACCTCGATCACGTCGACCGCTACAATTTGCTCGTCGGAATCCTCGCCGTCGCCCTCATTCTCACCATAAGGCGACTCGGCAGACCCGGCGCGATCGAGAAGCGCGTCATACTGCTCGCGGGTCAGGCCGGAATACGTCTCGATCTGGCGTATCTGCTGGGTATCCCACCAATATTTGACCCAGCCGAGCTTCTCTAAGAGCCCGTCCTTCATCCAATCGTGAAGGATCATAAACCCGTCATTATCGCGGTAAAAAATGTGCGTCAGGTAGTCGGTCGCGAGCTTGGCGATCGCTTCCTGCTCCGGCCTGGTCGGATTGACGACGCAAATCTTGTCGGATGCGGTGAATATCCTGATCAGCGCCGGCAAAACCCACTCGACGGCCTCGAGAACCGAGCGCATGACAACAGTCGAGCGGCCCTCGACCTCGGTGCCAAGCGGGGCGCCCTCGTAATACTCGAGAGCGCGGCGCCGCTCGTCGCTAAAGGTGCCGCCGTCCTGGCCCAGAGCGTGATCAAGCTCGTGCCTGATCACGGATTTCACCTCGTCTTCGTCGATCTCTTTGTCTTTGTACTTGAGCCCGTCCTGACGGACGGTCTGGGCACCGGAGGAGATCATCAGTTGATGATCTGGACGCCGTTACTCGGCGAGGCCGCCGTAGACCCCATCGCATTCGTCGCCGTCACGACACAGGTGATCGCCTTGCCAATGTCTCCGGCGACCGGCGCGTAGGTCGGTACGCTCGTCCCGACATTCGCCGCCGCACTCTTCCACTGATAGGCGAAAGAACTCGGCGCGTGATCCCAGACGCCGTTCGAGCAGCTCAAGACGTTACTAACCCGGCCCGTGCCGGTAACAACCGGCGCCACAACCATCAGCGGCGCGACAAGCGGCGCGAGCCTAGCCTGCAACGTGTCGATCTTCGCCATCGCAAGCCAGTAGTCGGACATCGGCCCTCTCCCGTCAGCCAAGCCGGCTCGCACTCGGCCCGCGGCTCTGCTCGAGCGTATTCCTGAGCTGCTCGCGCTTTTTAACATCCGCCGGCTGGCCGAGCACCTCGTCATGCACGACCTTGCCATGCACCCGGTCGGCAAGACCCTCGACAATCTCCTCGAGCGCGGCAACGCGCTTCTCAAGATCGTCAAACTTGACCATGTCACTGTTGCTCATCAAAACTCCTAGAGAGAGAATTTAAATCTAGCCTTACCCGTGTCGCGGGCCTTATCCTCGGATGATGCAGGACGCCCTAACCGCCAATGACCGCCTGATGATCGAAATACTGCGGGATTTTGACAGATTGTCGCCAGATAGCCGAGCGATCTTGCTTGCAAGCCTGGAAAAGCATCTCCCTGAACTCGTAAAGGTTCGCGACCAAGCACGCGCGTTAGAAGCAAAAAAACACGAGTTAGAAGCAAAAAAACACGAACTAATACGACAGTTTATCAAAGACGCTATACAAGACCTTATACACGACGTCCGCACTATCCCCGTCCCGCCAGCGCCAGATCCCCCAAAACCACTTCGGCGGCGCGGTCGCCCTAAACGGCAGGAGAACCAAACTACCTGATCACGATGGCAGCCTCTCGCCGCGCTCAAAAAGCTCGCGCCCGTCCATGCTGTGGTGCAGCACGATTACCCCGATCTCGTCGTCGTATTCAGGATGACACCAGCAATCGATGCTCAACTCGTGCTCGCGCAGATCGTCGGGCGGAAAAACGTGCAGAGGCACCGCCAGTTACCCCTCGGGCTGCTTGCCATTGCCGGTTGCCATGTCCTCGACCTCCTCGCAAACAGCGTCGGCCAGCGAGCGGCACTCGTCGTCAGGCGCGTCCCCCATCCGCTCGGCCATAAACTTACCAACGACGGTCAGCCATGACTCACGAGTCATCCGATCGCTCACACAAACCCCATCTTTTCGGGATATTTCAGCTTCACCGGCCGCCCCGCCGGCGTCTCGTAGGCGACGCACATCAAACCAAAGGCGTCCGCGCCATGCGAACTCCAATCATGATCCGGTCCTAGTCCGACGTCTCTGACGTCTTCTGATTTGCGCTCGTGATACCAACCAAGCGCATCCCTGCCATCAGCCGTCGTCGCCTCATTAAACCAGACCGCCGGCAGCATTCTTCTGGCCGCTTCTATACGCGCCCGCGCGGCACCGCGGCCCTGATTAGGGATAACCGTGGCGGCAAACCCGGCAGCAGAAAAAGCACTCTCGAACGATACGTCGTAAACCCGGTCAAACGTCCCGCCGTCATGTGGCAGGAATACCTGCGCCTTGCCCCACCCCCGTTCACGCAGCCAATCGATATGCACACCCAAGGGCTGTCCAACCGCCTCGTAATAGTCAAGGACACGGATCTCACGGCCAACAAACTGACATATCCACATGGCGAAGGCGTCGCTCGCCTTCCCCGTGCCACCGAGATCGCAATAGGCCCGAACCGCCAACAACGGGTCTTTTGTAACCTTGCCAATCCGCCCCTCACGCTGTGCGTCGCTGAGCAATTTCGCGTAATAAGCACCCGCGTGCGCGGTGGCGTAGTCGCCTTCCCAAATGTGCGGGTATTGCTCCGACCGCTTTACCTCATCCTCTCGCCGGATGGCGTCGAGCACACTGGGGAACCACGGGTTGTCCCGCCAGTTCATCTCGGTGAATTTCGATTGCTCCGGCGGGTTTATCCTGAACCGCTGGTTGGTGGCACTCGCCCGCCTTTCCGGGTTCCAAGTCACCCAGATTTCGGCATTTTCCTCGCGCACCGTCGGAATCGCCTTGCTCCACGCCGTCTCACTGACCGGCTCGGCCTCGTCGACCCACAGTAAGCGTATTCTGGCAGTGGATTTGACGCTCTCAATATTTCTGCGGAGACCGACAAAGGCGAAATCAATCCGGCCGTCATTCGTCCGGATGTACTTCTCTCCGCACTCATAACCCTCGGCGAGCCACGGTTCGCTCTCGATGGCCGCCTTGACCTCGGCCATGCTGCTTTCATCGAGACTGTTCTGAAACTCCCGGCCGCAGACAATCACGCCGGATTCGCCAGCCTGCGCGCATCTGAGCCCCTGCACCGCCGCCATCTTGGCGAAGCTGCGGGTCTTGGCACTGCCGCGGCCACCATAGGCGCCCCTAAACAACGCCTGGCCCTCAAAGATCGGAACCAGCTTCTCCGGCAGCTCGATGCGGCCCCTCATGCCAGGTCGTCACCCTGCAATGCGGCGCGCTCCGCTCGCTCACGCTGAATTTCAGCGTTCGACCTCGAATCAAACTCCAGACAGCCGATCGCCCAGCGCAGAGCCTCACGCTCACGCTCGTCATACCCCGCGTCCCAGCCAAGGCTCGTCTTTATCTCAATGCGCAGATCCAGATAATCGCGCCGCTGCCGCAACACCTCAAGACGGTCCAAACTCATCGCGTCCATTCCAAAGCCCGGTGCAATGCCGCATCCTGCGCGCACATCACAGACCGCCGTTCCGCCGCCAGCACCTCCTGGCGACGCTTAACAGCCGTCTTGCCAGTCATCGGCAAATGCCCGCCGTCCTTGTCGTCGATCGCCGGCACGATCGGCAGGTAGCGCACAGGCCGCTGTACCGTTATCCGCCGCAAGTATTCCAACGGCGTCTCAGCCGGCGACTTGGCCCGCTCCTCGGCCAGCATGTCGCTGAACTTGCGATACGTCCGCATCCCGAACCCTTTCCGTCGCGCCAGGCGTTTACCAACTAGAGCGCGTTCGCTCTACCTGCAGGAGACAACGATGGCAGAGACACGCAATACCCAGGCGACCCAGCCGCAGCCGCAGCCGCAGAAGCCCGCGCCGCCGGAGGGTTTTCCTAACGACGGCAACAAGGGTCAGCAGCCAGCGCACCAGCCGGTCTACCAGACCGACAACACGCCACAGCGCCAAGGCCAGCCCGGCCAACTCGAGGAAGGCAAACCCAACGAACCGGGCAAGCCAAACTTCCCGAACCAAACCGGCTACCAGCCGCAACGCCCCGGCGAGGAGGCGGGCTCACCCGAACACACCACCGCAGACCCGAATGCCGACAACAATGCCGGGATGACCGGGTCACAAGGCGATCAGAAGAAATAACGTCGCCCGTCTGATTGCCGGCCGCGCAGGGTCACTCCCCCTGCCGCCGGCCGACGGGGTTGTCACGGACACTCACCGTCTTGTCCGCCTAGGGCAGGGGGAAGCGCCCTAAGCGCGGAATGCCGGATAAACCGGTTTCGTAGCGTTACGAAACCGAAACTGTATTTTCACTTCCAAAAAAAAATTTTGGGTTGGTGTGCGGAAACGTGCGGGTGGCCAGGCCCCAGCCACGGCGGTGCCCGACCACCCTTTGGCCTGATGGTCACCCGGCCCGGCCCCGTATCCCCTATCGATCGACCGTCGCCACGGTGGGAATGGATATGGATAAGCTAGAGACAGTGGAGAAAAGTCCAGTGATATCAGTCACTTGGTGACAGAAGCGATGAAAGAGCTATTCATCAATCGTCGGCAGCGTCGGTGACATCGAGGCCAGGTCGCGCGCGTATTTCAGCTTGAGTGTCGGTGTGCGGGGCGACATTCGCAACATTCCGTGACCCATTCGGTGTCACATCGATAACCCTCGGCGAGACAGCAACCAATTCAATCCGCTGCAGCAACGGCGCATTAGCGTCACCAACAACTTCGGCAGTAACACGATCACCGAACCTCTTCGGCAGCATCTTGCTCAGCATCCACTTCCGATTGTCACTGCGCAGCCTGGCTTGCTGAACTGCAGCATTATCCACCAACCCATCTGGCATACGATAGTCAGCATCGCCGATGGCGATGACCTCGTCAGCCATACGTTCGTAGCCCATCTCTCGAGCGGCATTGAAGCGCGCTCGGAACCCAGCACCAGTTCCTTGCTTATCCGCCTGATCGTTCATTGCCCATATCCGAACCTTAGTTTCGTTCGGCATATGCGCGTCATTACAGATTGATGCCAGCGACTCGCCGGCCGCGAGGCGATCACAGATCTCATCCGCGATTTCCTCGGTGTATTTGGTCAATCCGCCGCGTGGCCGTTTGCTCGGCATCACGCCACCTGTCTGTCACCATCTAGTGACAATACCATGCGCCTCGGTGTCCCATTCAGATGTGACAATATCCGCGCTTCACCGTCACCGAGTATCGTTCGCAGCCGCCCTTCTGTTCGCCCATGCCCGTCTCGTTCCATCTCATCCAACGCTTCGATCTTACGCCATGTCCAACCATTTGCCCGCGCCCACAGCACCATGCGCTGGTCGCGTGTCAGCAGGTGCAGCCAGCCGAGCACCTCGTCCAATCGGCTGATCTCGCTCGCGCTGGGAACGGTGCGCGGCGCTCTCGCCAACGCCCAGCCAAACGCCATCCAATCATGGACAACATCGGGCCAAACCGTTTGAAACTTCGCTGGCAATCCGCGTTGCGGCATTGGCAAGCGGCGCAAAACGTATGCCGCCTCTCGGGTTCTCTGCCGCAACTGGTCGAGGGTCACGCTGCCTCCAGACGGATTCCGCGCTGGGTAGCCGCACCTCTCCGGCGCGGCTCGAACCAATTAACCGATCCGGGTAGCAAACATTCGCCCTCGTGTCAAACGCCTGTACCTCGCCCGGTCGCCTAGCCTTTCCGCCCCTCAATCATAAAAATATGCACCGCGCACATTTTCCCCTTGACAGTACCATGCATCATGCATATATTCTCATTCATCAGAGACGCACACAGAGGACCGAAACCATGTATGAATTCAATGTCTACTTCCGCGGCACCAAGCTGATCGCCGGCCCGGCGATTTGGGCAAAGTCGCTTACAGCGGCCCGGCAGATACTCAAGCAGCAAGAAGGTGTAACGGCAAAAGCCTTCGACGTGGCGCAGGCGGCTTAGGCCGCCCCCACCTATGACCGCTCAAGAATTCCCCAGTGACGAAACCGAACGCCAGCTAAGGATCGAGCTCATGATCGCGGACACCGACAACAAGCGCGCTGACACTGAATACAAGCGCGGCCTGCTGCGCTACGAGCCGTGGAAAGTGGTGGTAACCGCCTTTGGCGCTGGTGCGGCAGTATTTGGCGCTGGCGCCGCCCTGACCGCCGCGCTGGTTGCGCTCTTGAAATGACCGCGGAGGAATTCCGCACCACCGTCCGCACCCTGGGCCTGCGTCAAAAATTGCTGGCGCAGGCTCTCGGCGTTGCCGAGACGACCGTTTACCGCTGGTCGCGCGGCAAGGTGCCGGTCCCGCGCTATGCCGAACTGTGCCTGTCGCTACTCGCAAAACTTGATAACCCCACCGAGTTTCTCAACTCAAATTAGAAATCGCCGCAGAGGCCCCTGCAAGGCCCGCCAGAGGCCATGAAGGGGTTGGCGGGTAGGGTATCCTACCCCGACCCCTTTCACCCCCATAAACGGCCTCCCCGTAACCCTGTTTGCGGGCATCTAACGCACCGGGGCATCCCCGAACTCCCGCTGCGCCATCGCCAGCATCGCCGCTCTGGCTCGCTCGGCCCGCTCCTGGCTATCCAGCGGCAGCGTCACCGCCACATTGCGATGACACGGACAGGTGCGGACGACAAACCACCCCGTCCCCATCCTTCCCATAGCGCCATATCGTACCACTAGCCACTGCGAGCCATTGTGGTCATCGACCTGCCGCCTCATCCGTCCTCTCCCGGTTCCCTGTCGCGCCGCGTCACCCACGCCCCCGGCCACAGCGTCTGCGCCGCGTTGATCGCCTGCACCCCAGCCCACAGCTTGGCGACCTCGTCCGGTGTCAGCCACGCTGCCGTGCGCCCGTCGACCTCCCGCCACCGGCTCGCCCCCTCCGGCCGCTCGCCGATGACCACGGTGTGCGTGCCGTGGATTCCGAGCTGGTAGGCATCCTCCGGCACCTCGGCCGCCTCCATCGCCCGCACCGCCGCCTCCCAGCCGCGCACCAGCGCCTCGCCATGGAGCTCGACCTCCTCGCCAGCGAACTCGGCTTGGTGGAAATATCCCTGCTGCTCGACGAGCGCCGCGTGCAGCCCGGGATTGACACGCTCCAGCGATCGGACTAGCCATCGCTGCGTGAAGGCCGCCTCGGCCGCTTTCACCGCCGCGCGCATTCAGCGACGGCCGGTGCACATGCGGTGCACATACGGTGCACCTCGGGTGCAGCAAAAACCCAGCAATTCTGCGACCGGTGCACGTGGTGCAGCAAATCCTCGCGCGCACGCGCGTGAGACAAAAAATAAAATTCCTCGACCCCCTACAAGCACCCTGATTATTTTTATTTTTTTCCTATAGCTAGATTCATCTTCATTTTGCTGCACCAGTGCACCGTTATAGTATAAGCTATTGAAACTAAACATCGAATCGCGGTGCAGTAGATTTTTGTCTCGTGCACCGGGAGCACCAAATAGTGCACCGGTCCACACATTGGGTCGTCCCGGCCCATCGCCGTCCCGGCCCATCATCGGTCGCCTCGCATCATTTTTAATGCCGCGCCGACGCCATAAAATAAGAAATCGGGGAGCCAGCCCGAGGTAGCCGTCGTCACGATCGGCACCGCCGATCCCGGATACCAGGCCGATTTGGCCTTCGGCCAGCACTTGAAATCGACGCCCCAGCGACGGTGATGGCGTTCCATCTTCTCGGCCAGCCAGACCCCGTATCGCTCCTCGATGTACGGCTCCGTAACGAAGCCCCAGGGCTCCCCGCCGCGGTCGTCGGCGATCAGCCACCAGGCATGGTCGATGACGTGGCGGCCATTGGCGGCCTTCTGCATGCGATCGGCGATCGCATAGAACGGCACCTCCCACATTTTCAGATCGGCCAGGAACTGAGAATCCAGTCGCGCCGGGGTGAACGATTCCTCCACCCCGGCGCTAAGTCCGAAACTCAGCCCGAGCTCTTGCCTGATCTCCTCGGCCATTGCTCTGCGGCGTACGATGATGGCGTTCCATTCACTGCTTTCTCCGTCCATCTCTCCTAGCTCCTTGGCTGGTTGACAAAATCCCTCGTGCAATTCGAGCCCATCGGTTCGTTGAGTTGTCGGGGCGCCTGCTCGCGCAGCGTCAGCCCGAGCTCGGTCATCTTGATGCCGGCCATCAGACGGATGCCGCCGTGCCGGTACGCATCCTGGCAGCCCAAGCCCGAGCGCAGCCCGTTGATCAGGAATTTCTGCGATGGGATCTTGGTCGCGATGCCGTATTCCGCGATGTACCAGGCTTTGAATGCCGCCGTCAGGTCGCGCCGGTCGACCATGTAGAGCGGGTCGCTCTCGATGCAGTCGCGGGCGAACGCCATCGTCGGGTTGTTGGCGTCGCGAAACTTATCGGCCGCCTCCCGCATAGATTGCGGCGGATCAAACTTGCCGCGCTTTTTCAGGCGATCCCAGCCCTCCATCGCCCAGCCGAACACGCCGCTCTGTTCGTGCTCGGTAACGATTTCGTCGATCACCGGCTTGCCGGCGGTTTCACCCTCCGAGCGCACCACGTGCATCGGTATCAGGATACAGCGGTTGTACACAGCCTCGCTTTGGTCACGCACTTTTGGCAGTGAATTGCCGCTGAATGCGATCGGAATATCGAGGCGACCGGATGCGTATTCCTTGGATTTAACATCGGTCGAAAAGTCTTCGCCAGTGACAACAACCTTGAATATCGCGTCATCGATTTCGTCACCAGACCCGACGGCATCGTCAGCGATCCAAGCCCGCTGGCCAAGTAGCGCGGCGGGACCAAAGTTTCTCTCAAGAGCGCGGACCTTCAGTGAAATTATGGGAGTGCCAATCAGTCCCATCAGAACTTTTAGAATTCGCGTCTTGCCGGTTTGGCTTTCACCGTACAGCCACAACGCCTTGCGCAATTCACGCGGTTTGTTGCGCACCAACGCGGCGCCGAACCATTCCTGCAGCGATGCAATGATAGCGGCGCGTTCGGCCGGGTCGCGGTCGCTAAAGCACCCGTCGAGAAACTCCAGCCACCGGGGGCATGGTTGGTTCATCTCGGCGATCAGCGCCTCGACCCGCTGTGTCGCCCAGTGATCCGGCGAGTGGTCGACCCGTTGCCAGCCGCCGCCTTGCTTTGGCTGTAGTGCGCCGTCGAGGCACACGATGACGCCGCCATCGTTCCACCTGACGCCAGCGACGCGCAAATCGGGGTGCTCGCGGACGTAGTTGTTGACCGCCTTGGTGAGCGACGTCTTCGGATCGATCTCGGCAGCTCTAAGAATGCCTTGGATTGCCGCCTTTAATGCGTGGTCTGCATCCTCGTCCCAACGCTCCCAGAAGCCGCCGCGATAGGTGTATGGCACCCCTCTGACTACGGCGATTGGGCCGCGTGTCTCCGACCAATAGGCAACCGCGCCGTCGCCTGCGGCGACGATCTGCTTGCTGGGAGCTTTTGCCTGGGCTTTTGCCGGGGCTGCGCCTGGATCTTTTTTTGGCCTGCCGCGACCGCGCGCCGCGGCGGCCTCGGCCATGTTGACGACCTTTTCGTCTGCGCCTTCGTCCTCACCTTCGTCCGCACGTTCGTCCTGACGCTGTGCCGGCCCGAACTTGTCGCGCGCGGTCGCGATCATCGCGCGGATGTTTTTCTCCTCGCGCTGCCAGTTCCAGTTTGCCCCGGCGACCCCGACCGCTTCCTGCGTCGCGCGCAACAAGAGTTCGGCGATCTCATCATCGCCGGTACCGTGCCGCACCAGCGACGCGGAGACGTGCAATTGTGTCTGGTGAATGCCGGTGTCGCCGGCACCGAGATATTCCATCGCCGCCAGGCGCGCGCCGACATCGATCGGCGGCTTGATCTTGCAAGCCTGCGCGTAGCGCAGGAAGACGTCGCTCTCGACGGGGCGCTCGGAGGGCTTCACCGGGATCTTGTCCGGCATGACGATCACCGGCCGGTGAATGTCCAGCATGTCGAGGAGTTCGTCGTATTCGTAGCGCGCGCCGGAGCTGTGCAAGACGCTGCACAATTTCAGCTCGCCGCCCTTGGTATTGTGCGTCCCGGGCAGGCGCATGATGCGCGCCAGGTCGCACACCGCCGGGTCGCCGCAGCAGATCGCTGCCAACTGCTTTAGCGCGCCGACGATCCCGGCCTCGAGCTCGGCCACGCCAGGCGCCTCCTGGCGCACATCGAGCGCCTCTTTGAGGTGCCAGTAGGCGTGCAGCCCGTGCCCGCTATCGACGATCAGCGAAGGTGGCAGCATCATCTCGGTGAGCTTCTTGCTCACGAAAACTTTGTCGAGGTTCTGCTTGGTGCAGTCGATGTCGACCCACAACGCGATCAGCTCGGCAAGGCCGGCGCGCGTGCCTTTGCACATCGATAAGAGGCGCGTAACAACCCCGAAATACACCGCGCGCTCTTGTCCGTCCCAGCGTGCGCAATGTACTTCGATATCCGCCGGGTCGCGAGTGAACAACGGCGCCGCTCGACCGGCGCCGTGTTCATTTGGCAAGGCGCGGATTTCCACTGCCTGCGTCGTCACCCCGCCAAAAAACTCGGCGAGGAACTTGGACGCGGGCGCATAGTCGCGGTCGCGCATGAGCCCGCTCCTTTGGTTGGGTTAAAACTTGGGCGTGTTCTTTGGCTGCGCGCGGGTCATCGTCGGGGCCGGTTTGGCCGGCGGCGCCTCTACCTGCGCCGGCTGTGCAGGCGACGGCTCCTCATCATCGCTGATTTCATTGCCCGAAGCATCGAGCCAGCCGACGATGCCGAGCGTCGGGACATAGGTCTTGCCGTAGGTCGAGTGCGTGTAAAAGTCATTGCCGAGCTCGACGATCGGCGTGTAGTCGGGCGGGTACTGGCGGCGCAGCAATCCGAAGGCATTGCACAACTCTTGTATCGCGCCGATACCGCCCTTGCTGCTGGTGCTGTAGAGATACGTCGTGCCGCTGCCGAGCTCGACCAACTCGAGCTGGTTGGTCTGCTGCCACGGATCGCGCGGCCGACCGTCCATCAGCTCCCACATCTGCTGATCGAGATCGCCGAGCGACGACCGCGGTTCTTCCGGCAATTGCTCGATCAGCAGTGACAGACGGTCTTCGGCGACCTGTCCGCCAAACCACTTGCGCCACCCGACCTTGAGCCCGTTCATGTTGGCGGCCAGTCGCGTGCCGAGCGGCAGTGTGGTGTCGTTTATCCCGAACAGCCACTCGCCGTTCTTGAACGACAGGAACTGCGCGCCGCGTGCTGCGGCTTTTGCCCCATAGGTCGCAAACGGATCGCGACCGCCGGTTGTTGCTACACCACGATTACCAAGCGTTTGCAATAAGTTATCAGCCATTTCTATCTCCATCGCTATGTTGACTGTTAGCTTTATGCGCACTTACTTCACCACTAACCTTTCACCTGGCCTCCCCTCCTTTTTGTAGGGTGACAGATCGATCCCGGCGGCCTCGGCTGCTGCGGTGTCGAGCGTGCTGCGACCGGCGACTGAACCCCAGGACACCGACCAATTGTCGCCGCGGTAATAGCGCACGCCATTGTCGCGCATGAATTGTTTGAGTGCCTCGACCGTCACGGCGCGGGTGCGCTCGTTGTCTTCGGTGACATCGTCGAGCGCGACGATGGCATCGCGCAGACCCTTGAGTTCCGATACCGCGTTGTCGCCGAGTATTGGCCCAGGGTCGGATGGGATGCCAGCGACCGTGGCGGCGACGCACTGCTCGGCCCATGCACAGTATTTGCACTCGGCGCCGCCCGACATCTTGCCCTCGGGCGGCAGGTCGGAGGGCTGTTCGGCGCTGAAGATCTGGCGAGCCCGCTCACCTGCCGCCTTGTAGACGGTGCTTTCGAAGCGCACCGCGAATTCGCTGATGTCGTTGTAGAACGATGCGTTGCCGTAGGTTATCAGGGCGTAGCGGGGGCGGTGCTCTGTTGTCGCGCGGAGCACCCCCATGGCGACCTGCACTTGAAAGACGTGTTCGGGTTTGGCGTGCCGCAATGTGATGCGCGGGTCGATCGACTTGCATTCGACGAGGAGCTCTTCCCCGCCGATATCGGGCACCCCGAGATGCGCCAGGCAGTCCCGCTGCACTCCAACGAGGAGTCCGTCCGGGGTGGCGCTGAGATAGCCATCGACGCGCGTCTGTTGCTCCCGGCCGGCATAGAGCAGGCGCACGCCGGGCGGCAGGGTCGCGAGCAGGCCCGGCACCCAGAAATGCTGTTCGAAAATATCGCCGCGGGCGGCGGCGCCCCAGGTTTCGACGTAGCTGGGGTCGGGCTTGATCTCGAGTTTGCTGAATGCTGTCTGCCGGGCGCAGCGTCCGTTCTCGGAGCTACCGAGTGTGTCGCGGCGATCGTGCGACCACGTTTTGGTCCGCATCTCGCTGCCGTATTTAGCGAGAAGGGCGGCGATCATGCGAGCTCCCGTTTGCACTGTTGCCAGACGTCGTTTTCGTCATTGGCCGGATTGATCGGATCGTCAAACGGCACCATCCCGGCGCGTTGGCGGATCGCGATGATCCGCTCATTGATCAGCGAGAGCGCCTCGACGCGTATTTGCGGCTCGACGGTGGCGAGCCAGCCGCGGGCCTGCTCGCGCACATAGGCGAGCATTGCGGTGGCGTCGCGCCGGCCGTAGCGGTGGAGCTGGCGGGCGAATTCCTGCAGCATCTCGCCGCCGGGTCGCGCAAAGAGCTGCTCGCGGTATTCGTTGCGGGCACGCCGGTATGCCCTGAGCAGCCGGTCGCGTTCCTGCAGAGCCTCTTCGGCAGTGGCGGGCTGCTTATGCGGCATCAGGGCTCTTTCTGTTTGAGCATGCACTCGGGCACTGGCTCGCCGGCTTTGACGCGCCGACCGATTTCCTCAACCGCGGCGTAATACGAGCCGGCCAGGTCGGCGGATTCGTCGTAGGGCCGCTCGAACAGCCCACCGAGCGGCTTGGCTTCCGTGCGCCGCGCCTTGGCCGCGGTTGAGTGCAGCCCGCCGCCTTCGTAAAAGGCCATGCGCTCGCGAATATCGGCGACATACTGATCCTCGCGTTCGATCAGGATCGCGTTGCGGCCGCAACCTAGTGCGGCAACCCCGGTGGTTCCGGTCCCTGCAAAGCAGTCAAGAACCGTTCCGCCCGGAGGCGTCACCAGTTGCACCAGCCAGCGGATCAGGTCGATGGGCTTTACGGTCGGATGCCGCGATCCCCAGCGGTCTTGCTTGTCGGCTTTTGCCTGGAAAAAAAATCTGGCTGCAGAGCCGGTGTCACCGACAGGGACGCGGGGCGAATGCCGCCCCTTTAGTCCGCGGTAAATATCGCGTGTTGAATTGCTCGGCTCGTTGCCGGTAACAATGCCTGACTGTCCCGGTGCGTCAGGAAATGCCCGCAGCACTTCGTCGCTGCCGTCGTGCGCTACGTTGGCGGGCCAGCGGCCGGGCGGCGCCTCGCCGGCCCCCATCGTCGCTTCGCCGCGCTCGTGGTGATGAAAATGCCCCGGTGACCGTGAAGTGGGCCAGGTCTCAACTGTTGTTCCGATCCGGCATTCGTCCACCTGCATCGTGCGCTTGCCGCCCGGCTTGTAGGCGAGGCAGATCGGCTCATAGCTGGGTTTTAGCTGTACCTTGTTCTTCGGAAAGCCGCTGCCATAGAGCCAGGCAATCGTGTCCTGAATGACAAACCCGCCATCCTCGATGGCGCAGACGAGCCGGTGATAAGTGCGGGTGCCGCCGAACGCGACGAGGAACGCGCCGGGCCGCAGGATGGTGGCGATTGTCGCCCATGTCTCAGCGCGAAACGCGATGTCGCCGCCGTCCCATTGCTGGCCCATAAAGCCTTTGCTGAGCCGCTGAAAAGAGGTTGAGCCATCGTTATTGCGCGCGCCAACATTGAACGTGCCGCCGAACCGCTTGTGCATTGGCGCGAGATGGTAAGGGGCGTCCGTCACGACCGCATCGCACACGACGCCTTCCGCGACGAGGCGCGATATCGCCATAAGGCAATCATCATGTTCGATGCGTACTGTCATTCCGCTGTCGCCCGGCGCCGCTTATTGCGTTGTGCTTCGGCGTACTCTCTCCCGAGAGATGCCTTTATCCCGTCCTTGAAATCTTCTGGGAAAAGTCCCTGGCCGCAGATTGGGCATGCGGGCACTCGGCTGCGTTTGCGCCATGCTAGATCCAATTGTCGTGCCGCAAGCGTTCGCGCCTGAAACGTTTCCGCTTCCGTCAGCTCGGCGGCTCGCGCCTCGATTTTGCGGGCGGCGTTGCCGACTTGCTCGACGAGTAGTTTGAAAGCGTCGAACGCCTCGATTGTTTGTTCGCAATCAGCACACCAGACGCGGCGCTCCTGCTGGTCATAATGCAGTCGTCGATGATGGCATGAAGAAACAGACCGGCGCGTCATACCGCGCGCCACGCGAATGTCTCCGATATCAACTATCTTTACGCCGCTTAAATAATTTAGCGGCTCAATTGGTGTGTCGGTCATTCGGCCGCCCTCGCCGCGCCGGTTTCGATCAGCACATTCGCGCGGCTCGTCGTGTTGACTGTGACCCCGTAGCTGGCGAGGCAGTCGATGACCTCCTCGAGCGTCTCGCAGATTGCGACCCAGGCGCCTGCGCAACGGAGCTGATCGTGCATGTCGAGCTGCCGCCACTCGTGCGCGGTGTAATTCCCGAACCGTTCGCGGCGGCTCTTCCAGCCGCGCTCCTTCAGCTCGATAAAGCCGACCCGGCCGCTCCCGATGACCAGCCAATCCGGCACCCCGGAGATGACGCCCATGCGGCCGGCGATCGCCCGCTGCATCGCACCCGCTCTCTCACCGCGCACATGAATCATCACCGCGTCGTCGGCGAGCCCGTATTTCTTTATGTGGCCGGCAATACGGAGGTGTTCGGCCGTCTCAGTTGTTGGCCGAGCAATGCGCTTTTGAGGCATGGGGCACCTCGCCGGCCGCGATGCGTGCGTACCGTTTCGGGGGACGGGTAACAGTGACGATGGGGGCGCCGGGAACCTCGTTGGGCCATACCGCGTCAACCGGCCAATTGGTCAATAGCCACAGGGTAAGGCGCTCGAGGGTCAGTGTACTGACGCCCAGACCGTGCTCGATGCGGGTCAGGGCTTTGCTGTTGCGCGTCCCGAGGGCTCGCTTGGCGACGGACGACAGCGCCAGCTCGGTGTGCCCGGCATAGACGCGGGCGAGCGACAGCACCTCGGTGGGGGTAAGCATAGGCCAGCGTATGGCCCGTGTACGCTACCGCGCAAGATAAAAATCTCGACTAAACTGCGGGTGATCTGCAACCCTTTATAACATAAGTTAGTGGAGATTTTTGTCCGATGATCTATTCCCTATGAGGCCGAATTGGATTAAATTGCAGGGAACGTAGAGGATGGCGCAGATGGCGGAACGGCCCGCTCACAATGGCGGCGGGCCTGAGGACACCGGCCCAGGAAAGAGGCGCGTAGGGGGCTCGGCCATGGCCCGGTCGAGACGAAAAGAGATCTTGCTGTGGGATGACGCGGAATTCCGCCGTCGCGTCCAGCAGGTGGCGCGCGATCAGGGCCAGAACGTCGAAGAGTTGATGGCTGAGAGCGGCGTCGCGCACGACTACTGCTACCGCCCGGCAGACGGCAGGAATACCAACGTAATCATGCGGATCGCCGACAAGCTTGGGGTCAATCCGGCGGAGATCGCCGGCTGGACGATGATGCCGTCTGCCCCCGGCATGTCAAAATGGATGATCCAGCACAACGCCATGCAGACGCTCGTCGCTATGGCTATCGGCCGCGGCGAGACGACCGAGGAAATCGCCCGGGCCATCGGATTGACCGGCCCGGCTGCCGACGAGCTCCTCGATAAGCTAAGTCCGAAAAAGACCCCGTAATTTACGGTATTGACTTCGGATACGGGCGCCCGACGACGGGTGCCCAGTGCGTCGGGTAGATTTGCCCCCCGTCGATGCACGTCTCGAAAAAACCGCGCCCTGACCACCTGGCCCGATCCGCCTCGCCATCCGGTAGATTAGACGGCCACACCATTACCGGTTCGTATTCTTTGCCGGCGATAAAAGGCGCCTCGCCCGGCACGATCCGCCGGAACCGCTGCACTAGTTCAAATGTATCGGGTTCTCGAATTGATTGAGCATCGGGTGGGATTGGCATGTCCAGGGGAACCTCCCGTGTTCGTGCCGGCTGACGCTCACGGCGCCTATTTCTTTGAAAAATGTACGTTTGACGTGCGGCAAACTGACGCAAAACTGACATCGATTACAGCCCCCCGGTTCGCCGAACGCAATCCTATCAATCCCTGATCCGTCGAAAAAAATCTGTTGCTAGCTTTCCCGGGCGAGACGTAGCTTTGCCTGCAGAAAACTGCGGGTCGACAAAACTGCGGGGAGACAGTCGATGGGCGACCAGGTGGATCGGGAGCTCGAGCTCGTCCTCCACGTCTATCGCCTGGCCGAGTCCGTGCCCTTGGACACGGCATTGATGGTGCTGATGACGACGGTTTCGCTTTTGATTAAGGGCTCGGGGCTCGCCGGCTCACTCTGGCAGCAGCTCGCCGAGCGTGTCGAAGAACAACGCCTTCTCACCCAGGAAGGGACGGCGACCCACCCCCCACCGCAGCGGATGCAGTGACATGCTGCGCGACGTACTGCGCGACGCCATTACACTGCTAGTGATGATCGCCCTGGTGGTGTTGCTTTGCTGCGCTGCCTGGCTCGGCGCCAGCGAACGATTGCGCATACATCCGCGTCCGGTTGTCGAAGTGGGAGATACGCGGTGACAGACGAAGCCTTTATCATAAAGATCGCTCGGCTGCGTCAGCAGGCGATCCTTATACGCCAGGCCGCCGGCATTCGGACCAATGGCGGTCATGGTGAGGATCGGCTGCTCCTCCAAATCGCGGAGCAGATCGAGGCGGAAGCCAATGAATTAGAACGCACGCTCGCTAGTCCCCACGGGCGAGCATGCTAGAGGCGGGCCGCCTGCTCGGCGCACCCCCAACCGCTAGAGAGTTGGCGGCCCGGCCTCGCCTGCGGATTGTCGGCGAAGTGCAGCGATGTCTGATCGAGAGATGAAAACCGTTCCCGGCGTGCCGCGCGACGTCACCGTACTGTTCGACCACTTCGCGCATCAACTGGCGCGCGCCGGGTTCACCCGGTATTCGGCACGTGCCATCCTGCACCGCATCCGCTGGCACCATCACGTCGAGCGCGGCAACCGGACGTTCAAATGCAACAATTTGTGGACCCCGGCGATGGCCCGCGCCTGGCTCGCCGAGAACCCGCAATATCCGGGGTTTTTCGAGACGCGCGCTTCGCCGGGCGGAGGCCATGACAACGACGAATAGGGGACAAGACGGTGAGTGTCCCTGGGGCGCCGAGTCCCGAACAACCCCGTCAGTCCGTGGGCGCGCTCCGTGAAATCACGCGCCGCGACGGGCAACTTGAATTGCAATTGATTGGATATAAATCCAGTGGAGGCCGTAATGGCTGAGAGTGAGTTGACCCTGGCCCAGGTTGCCGAGCGGCTGCGGCTGCAGCCGATTACCCTGCGGCGCTTTTTGCGTCAGATCGGGTTTGAGGCGATCCAGGGCGGCGACACGCTACTCTTTACCGAGGCCGATTACCTGATCATCCGCGAGGCTCGCCGCAAATGCCGCTCACGATCATCGACCGCAAAGGCACCAAATACCTCCGCGGCACCGTCCGAGGCATCGCTATCTATGAGAGCACAAAAACTAAGAACGCGGCGCTTGCCGAAGCGATCCGCATCAGCCGCGAAAACCAGCTCCTCCATGAATCCGTACTCGGACCCCGAGCCAGTCGTACATTTGAAGCGGCAGCCATAGAATACGTCGAGGCGCGCGAACCGGGCCGCTCGCAGCGCGATGCGATCCTTGGCGCCGAGCGAGCCGATGGCAGCTTGTCTCCCTGTCTGTTGACCGATTTCGGCGCCATGCTGTGCGCCAAGATCGATCAGGACGCCGTCGATCGCGTCATCAAGCGGCGCTTTCGCGGCCGGTCGCCGGCCACCATCCAGCGCGCCCTGCTGACGCCGCTCAAGGCGGTGCTGCATTTTGCAGCCAAAAAGAAATATTGCGATATTCCGGCATTCGACCCGCCGCAAGGGCAGCAAAGCCGCGGGCGCACCCGCTGGTGCGATTACGACGAGGCCGACCGGCTGCTCCGCGCCTGCTCACCGCATATCTACCACATCGTCCTCTTCCTGCTGCTGACCGGGGCGCGCATCGGCGAGACCTTGGCGCTCGAGTGGGGCGACGTCGATCTCGCCGGGAACTGGTGCATTTTCCGTAACACCAAACGCAACAAGCGCGGCCACCTCGAGGGTGAGGCGCGCGGTGTGCCGTTGCACCCGCAGCTTGTCATGATGCTCGCCAATCTGCGGCGCCGTCCGGGCCAGGCCCAGGTATTTCTGACCCCGGACGGTGAGCCCTACGCCGCGCGCGACGGCGGCGGTCATATCAAGACCGGCTGGCGGGCTGCCTTGCGTCGCGCCGGCATCGCGGATCTGCGGGTACACGACCTGCGGCACACCTTTGCGACCTGGCTGATGCTGGCCCGCGTGCCCGATCGGATACGCGAGGAGATCATGGGTCACCAGGCGTCTTCGATGGGGTCGCGCTACGCGCACGTCCCCAAGCCGGAGATCATAGATGCCGTGTCTCTGTTACAGACCCGTGCAAAATCCGTGCACCAGTATCGGACGGATCGCGGATTACCGAAGAAAATCAATGACATGAGGCTGGTCGGCTAACCCCCTTGGTAAGGGGGAGGTCCGGGGTTCGACCCCCCGCGGCAGCACCAAATTCCCCCTAGAAAATCAATGGCTTACTGAAAATGCCCGAAATCGGCTCGGACCTCAAAAGACCTCAAAATACCGTGAACAGACCGTGAAGAGCGGACAAAATCCGTGCAAAATCCGTGCACGGGCGTGCAAATCCGTGCAGGGACGGATAGAGAACGTAGGTTAGGAGGGGGAATATGGACGAGGATCTCTACGCCGAAATCTGGCGCAGATTTGATGGGGCGGAAGGCATTGAAGGGGCGCTGTATGCGATTGCCCTGACGCTGGCCAGTATCGATGGTCAGCTTGAGAGGCTCGGCGACCCCGAGGCTTCGCTGTTGAGCGTGCTTGAGAGTTTGCGCCTCAACCTCGGCAACAAAATCTCAGATGCCAGCTACAGGATTGCGGAGGCGATCGAGAGGGATTGACACCCGGTCGTAAATCTGCGACCAACCAGGCAGCTACGGCCGATCCGGCCGGGCGGTTATCGGCTGGAGGCCGCATGCATCGCACCCTTATCGTTTCTCTGCTCTCGATCTACCTGCTTGCCGCCGTCTCGTATCAATGCGTGCTCGAGATCGTGCCGTGCCACGAGACGCCAACCTCAACCGACGTCGCCGCTGCGAGGGCGTAATGACCGACGATCTGGAATTGCTGCACCGGGCCGGCGAGCTGCTCTACGGCCAGGACTGGCAGTCCGAGCTGGCGCGGGCACTGGGCATCTCCCCGCGCTCCGTGCAACGGTGGGTCGCGGGAGAGCGTCTCCCGGCCCCCGAGCGGTGGGCGGCGATCCACGCTCTCGCGGTCGAGCGGGGCGAGGAGCTGGCGCACCTCCTCGAGGAATTGGCGGCCAGGAAATAGGTCTAGGTCGCGCCCGTCCGCTGTAATTGCCGCGCGAGCCGCGGCAGCGCAACGCCAAGGAGATCGTCGGCGAGCTGCAGCGCATCGATCGGGCTCAGCTCGATTTCCTGGCCGTCGCGCCCCTCATAGAGCGTAAGGCGGATTTTTCTCCCATCATCGGTGACGACGGCTCGGGTGTCTGCTATCAACGGCATGCAGTTACCAAAGCTGTTGAGGGGGCAGTGCCTGCGGCTAATCCAAGGCCAAATCTGCGCGCTTGGCGAGCATATCGAGGACTCACTCAGACCGCGGTGCAGGGACGACTCGGCTGGGCTCCGTCACGCCTTTTTACCCTTGAATCCGGCCGGGCCGTCATTACCGATCAGGTGCTGATTGCCTTGGCCGATATCTACGATTGCACAGTAGATGATCTGTTAAACCGAAAGCCTGACGGCCCATCAAACGAGACAGAGACTGATTGGGACGATCATAAATTTGTCGCCCTAGTTAAGAAACTGGCCAAAGAAAGAAATCTAAGTTTAGCTGAGCTATTTCGCAGAGCCAAGATATCGAAAGACTGGATACGACAAACGCCTCGACACGGCCGAAACAGCGGTCACATCCTCAAGATCGCTAAAGCCCTCGGCGTGCCGGCGCAGATATTCAACCCTTCCGCTGATAACCGGAAGATAAGCGGCAGACCATCTCAACGAGATCGCCCGGTGCAAAGAGTGCAAGCAACCGAAGCCCCCCGACGGCAGGGAGCGGCCGGCTCGCTGACCATGACCTTTGAGCCTGGCGGCAAGATACGGGTGCGCGGTCACATCGATGCAGTCATCGACAAGCGGCGGTTTCAGGAACTCATCGATCTGATAAAGCCCGAAGGAGAAAGCGAGCCTAAAACGGAATAACGCCGTCAGCGCGCCTCCAGCAGACGCTGCACGTCCCGACAAGACTCCCTAACGGCGACAAACTTCGCGCTCGACAGCCCCACCACGCAATGTATGCCGAGCGCCAAGAAACGGCTTGAATGCGCTGTCTCGCGCAGCGAGACGATGTGCACCGGGTTCAGCCTGACCTCGTATCCGTCCGACGCATGCAGCACGACGAGCTGCACGGTTACCAGGAGCGGTAGCAGCACACGGGTCATCCGCGGATAGGCGCGCCCCAGATGGCCCATCCGACCAACAGAAACATGACGAAAAGAAAGACGTTGTTGACCCAGATCGGGCCGCCGGGGGCGCCAGGCCAGTATGACCACAGGCTGAAGGCCAGCCAGACCAGCATCAAAATCCAGAAGCACAGGCCGAGCGTCATGTCAGGTCACCCCGATTGAATAGTGGAAAAAAATCCCTATATGTGCGCTCGAGCTAAGGGGCTCTCACCGAGGATTAGCGCGCGATGATGTGGGTTTGGTTTCGTACGGTAGCTTTGTTGCTGCTGTGGGGATGGACCGGCTCTCGCGGTTAAGGCGCGCCAAGCAATCTGCCGAAAATTCACTCTAACTGGAGAGCGCCTTATGGCTTGGTTTACGCTTTTATCGTTCTTTCTTGTGCTTTGGGTTTTGAACGTCTCATGGGCCGAGTAGGCCGCCTACCGATCCGACCGTAACGCCGGGCGTTAAGGCTCGGGTTGGATCGGCCAATGCTCCTATCATCGGATGGCGCGTCGCCATCAAGTGAGCCAGTAACGGCTGGCTGATCGGATTATAAATGGACCCAAACGTCCCCGCCGTGCCGATCAATTTCGCCAAGACCTCAGGAGACAAAAGCCCACTATTTGCCCCGGCGCCTAACGCACCTCCGGTAACAAGGGTTCTAATGGGCGTTCCGCTATCCGGCACATTTGCCCCGAGCACTCGACGCGCGGCGTCAGCCGTATCTTGAAATGGCCCAGTCCCGCGCATTTTTGCGTTACCGGAGAACGTTTGTCCGTAAGCAGCATTCTGCAATTGTGAAGGGCCAAATACGCCGGGGTCTTCACCTGGTCGGGCGACGGCTTTTGAAACTACCTGCATTCGCGAATAGGCGGCATTTGCCGCTGCAATGTCGGCCGCAGCTTGCGGACTGGAACGCGCCAGGTTCTCACGGAGAATGCTTTGCGCCTCTCCTAAATGTGTGCCGAGTAACCGCTGATCATAATCGCTATTGCGGTCGTATAAATATCCGCGCGATGCCTTTCCGAGATCGCTCTCGGCAGCTTTGTACCCGTCTCCGGCTAGATGCCTGTTGGGGTCCAATCGCCTTTCGACATAGTCATCGATCATCCGATTGAACTGCCCACGCTGCGCGTCTGGCAACATCTGCGCTTTAGCCTTGAGTTGCACGAGAGCGGCTTCGGCTGAGGCATCCAATGGCGCACCGGCAGCGGGAACGCTGCGGGCATAAGCGTCAGTAACACGGTCAGCCATATGGTTTAAGGCTTCCCGCCCAACCTGCACGCCTTTCGGTAGCTCCTCGTCAAGTGGCTCTAATACATGATTGATTACGCCAGTGTTGAGATCGACAACCGCCCGGCGCCGTGATGCTTTGATCATGTCCCCGACAATGGGGAGTGAAGTGAGCCCCTGTTCGATGCGATTAACCACTCCACCAGAAGCCTGGCCGATTGTCGGTCGGACGCCCATATCCATCAGCTTGCGGACGTCACTGCCCGGTTGGGCCATTGCCGGATCAAAGGCACGCGCAGCCCCGCCCATCAGCATCGATGAGCCAGCCCCAACCCCCGCGCCGAGCGCCGCCTGGCCGGCGAGTTGATCGACCGGCGCGTTCGGATCGCCGGTCATCAATGTCGTCGCGGCGCCGCTGCCCATATTCGACAGGGTACGCGGAAGGAACCGGGCCGATGTCGAGCCCGGCATGGCATACGCCGTGATCGCTGGGATAATCTCCGACCCGGCCTTGGTCATGGCGCTGTCGTCGGGCGGCCCGCCGGCATGAACCCGCTCATATTCCTGTCGAGCGTTCCGTGCGGCCTCCTGCGCGCCGACACGCAGGCCCGTCGCCCACCCTGGAGTATCTAGGCCGAGAGCAGGAAACGCGCCTTCTACGGCGCGTCCGCTTAAGACCGCGAGATTGTCGATCGGTTTGCGGAACCCATAAAGAAGATCGGTCCCTGGCGTGCTCGTGCCGCCTGGCGCTCGCGTTATGATCTGCCCCGTATTCGGGTCGGCGAGGGCATTGGGATTGTCTTGCTGCAGTTGCCTCAGGATCAGCGGGTCGGTGACGCGATTTGGGTTCGCGCTTTGCGGCTCGAGTAAGGGGGCATCCTCAAGCGCCTTGAGGATCAACGGATCAGTTACGGGCATCCCAAGTCTTCCCTCCGTCAGTGCTCTCGTAAGTGATGCCGTTAGGGAGACGTTTTCTCATCACGCTAGTCGAAGAGCCACCACCACCAGCCGAGCCTCCCGGCTTCACCATCGGGACATTTGGCAAGTCATAGCGTTTCGCCAGCATGGCATCTCGTGCCGCGGACGAGATCTTGCCTTCCTTGACGGCGGCCTCCAGTTTTTCCGGCGAGCCGTTCACCGTGTCCATGTAGACATTGTGCAGACGCTTCAGGTTGAACTCAAACTGAGCCCGGTCCTGCGATTGCGTCAGATCGCCGTAAACACTCTGAACAATTTTGTGCTCGCCTTCCGATACGCTGCCGAGGGCACCGCCAGTCGGAGATTGCTGACGCAATTGTTGGATACGATCCAGGCCGATATTGCCCTTCATGCCGCTCAATATGGAGTCAAGCTGATAGGCGCCCGTTCCAGGGAAATTCTTGAGTGCCCCGCCCGCTGCTCCGGTCGTCCAGCCATTCGATAGCGCCAAGGCGCGACCGATGTCCTGAGCGACGATGTCGGTTGTTTGCGTCTTGCCCTGTTGTTTCTCTGTCTCAGCCTTGGCCGCGGGGGTGCCCTGGATCGGCCGTTGCGCTGGGCCTTGCGGCGTGGCAATCCACTCGTAACCTTCTTGCGGCTTTGGCAGGACAAGGTCGCCCTGTTGCTGCGGCGACCCAGAAGCGGCGGTGGACGGCTCGGCCGGAGACGCGCCGGTTGGCGCAACGCCTGGCAAGGGTGCCAGCGCATCAATGCTGGGGTCAAATTTCCTCCCGAGCTGATATTTCGGGACTCGCCTTGTCTCGTAGCGACCATCGGGCGTTTGGACTGTCTCAGTTTCGAACTCCGTCGAAGCGGAGCGCCGTTGCTCGGCCGCTTTCAATATGTCGTTAAGGCGCGCTTGCGCCTCTGCCTGTCGAATGGCCTCATCGGTCTTGTAGTGCTCTTGGATATTCTTCCATGGCGTCTCGGCGCCAGCCCGCCCACCAGCAAGGTCGCTCTGCAGCGGCACGTTAGCCTCGGGGCCGTAGTATTTCATCTGCTGCTCGATCAGCGCCTTCTGACGCTGATAGGCCGGCGAGTTTTCGAGTAGATGCGCATAGCCGGCGAACGGATCGCCCGTGATCCCGCCGAGCGCCGCCTTGGCGCGCAACTGCGCGACCCTGGCCTGTAACGCCAGCATCTGCTGCTCGTTCATGCCAGCGGGCATCTGCGGCATGTAGGACGGCCCCGGCCGCACCGCGGGCGGCGCGGGGGGCACACCAGGCACTGCTGGCGGTGCAACCGGGCCGGCGGGCGGCGTTCCAAGCGGGCCGGGGCCAGCAAACGGTGCTGCGGTGGCGGCAGGGTCTTGTGGCAGCGCGAGTAAGCCGCCGGGCGGTGCAGCAGGCATCGGCGGCACGATGGACGGAATGGCAAGGTTCCCTTGACCGGGAATGGCGCGCCCGCCGCGGACGAGATCGCCCGGCACAGGAGCGGGTTCGCCGCCGTCTCCACCGTAATCGCCGGGGTCAGCCAAGGCTTGCTGCGTCGCCTTCGGATCGGCCAGCAGTCCCGCCTGGCCTCCTGTGAATACGGGCAAAGCAGTCGCCGCAGCACCACCAGGCGTGGATGATGCTGCGACATTTGGACCGCCAAAGGCTCGCCAAGTCGTGTTGGTAATCTGCCAAGGACCGGAGGCCGAGGACGGTCCGGTCACCGTCCCGGTGGACGGATTATAGCCGCCGTTCGGCCCGACGACTTCCTGTTTGATATTCTGCCCGCCGCGGCTCTCAAACTTTTTGATCAGTGAACTCGCAATAGGCCACTGATCCTCCAAGATCGGACCAGAAAGCGGTAACCCTGCCGATGCTAGAGCCGTTCTGAGTGGCGCGTTGTACGGTGCCCAATGTTGCAAGCCGTCAGTGGTCGCAATCTTCTTGGCAACCTGCTCTTGCACCTCAATCGGTGCCGCCATTGCCAGGGAGGCACCGCCTCCGCCACCCGTTCCGCTTCCGCCGCCACCGCCGCCAGTCGGCGTTCCCGTACCAGATGACGCACCATCGCCAGAGGGCGCATTCGGCTGACCGGCGCCAGGCGCACCTCCGACCTTGACGATGTCGTCGAGCAGACCCTTCATGTCGGCCGGCAACGACTTGCGCAATTCCGACAGCTCTTTAAGCGACTGCGTCTCGGTGGCGAGCTTCTGGATTTGCAGGATTTTCAACAACGAATTGTTGTCGCCCCCGCTGAAGGCGGCGGCGGCCTTGCCGATCGCCGAACCGATCGGGATCGGCAGGCGCGACGGCATCCCCGCATCCGCGAGGGCTCCGGCGAGGGCGCCCCACTTTGCGTTGTCGGCGTTGGCAAGTTCCTGCTGCAGCAGCTTGTTGTAATCGATATTGCCGCTGCCGCTCAGCAAACCGGCATAGTCGACCCCGCCGCCACCGCCGCCGCCACCAAGTAGCCCGTCAAACAAGCCCATCGCCGGAAATCCCTCTCAAGGCTCAATTATCGCCGGGCGTGCTCGTCGCGCCGATGATGCTCGCGCGCCTGCTGGCTCTGCTTCTCCGCCTCACGGCGTCCCTTGACCCGGTTGATCGCGGCCTGCTGATGCGGCGTCCGGGTCGCCAACGGGAGCTGCGATTCGAGATCCTCGATCCGATCATAGGCGGCATCGAGTTCCTCTTGGAGCTGAGCAAAATCCGACATGTCACCCTCCTCGGTTTTCGACTTGAGCTAAACGTGCTTCCAGTTCTTTGACGGCGTTCAGCAGGACAAATATGAGATGCCCTGGCGCCAGTGTGGCGAGCCCGTCGTCAGCGAGCCCGACCATCTCCGGCAACACCGGTTCGACCTCCTGCGCCACCAGGCCATAATAGGTCTGCCCCTCGACAGCAAAGGGCGACTTGCCGGGGATGTAGCGAAACGAGCAGGGATTGAGCCTGAGCGCCGCGGCTAACCCTGCGCGATACGGCTTAACGCCCTCCTTGATCGAGCCATCGCTAAGCGTGCTCCACGTACCGGAGGCATTCAAACAAGTGCCGGCCGCGGCACCGCCCGTAGTCGTCACAAACGCCGCGACATTGAGCGTCGCCGCCCGGTTGGTGAACCAGTGCGCGTTATCGCAGCGGTAAAAGCTGCCGTTCGGGCCGTAGAGATCGATCCCGACCCCACCGCCCCCGTCATAGATCGCGTTACAGGTTCCTTGGCCGTCAGTGCGGCGAACCGCAAGATTATTGCCACTGACCCGGATTGTCGGGGCGTCGACGTAGGCATTGGCAACGATCAGATTGCAGGCGATGGAATTCGTGATGTTTGCGCTGGCTGCCGAAACCGAACTATTGGCGGATATGGTGCTATTCGACCAGAGACTGCCCGCGGTCGCCGCCGCGTCAACATCCAGATTGCCGGCCGCGTGCATATAATTGCCGGTAACCGAATTACCGCTGACCTGACCGTCGGCTGAAATGCTTCCGGTGGCATGCAATGACACAGTGTCCAGATTGCCGGCTGAGTGTATATAATTGCCGGTAACCGAATTACCGCTAACCTGACCGTCGGCTGAAATGCTTCCAGAGGCGTGCAATGACACAGCATTGACCGCATTGGCGCTGATATCGCCGGATGCGGTAATGTTGCCGGTCGATGTTAGCCCAGGCACCACCAACGGCCCGGTCAAGGTGCCGCCAGAGAGCGGCAGACAATTGGCAATCCCGGTGGTGACCGTGTCGTACCACCGCTTGATGGCACCCATCATCATGCGGCCGACGTCGTTGACGCCGCTCGGTTGCATGCCCTCGGGCCAGCCGTCGGGCGGCGTCAAATTGTTGCCGGCGTCGGTGTTTGACCAGCTCGATACCTCACTCATCGCTGCACCCACCTCATCGCGACGCGCCGCGAGATTGCTTCAAACGGCAGCAGGATCGCGAGCTGCCCGCCATCCGGGACATGGCTCTCGAGCGCGTCGCAGGTTTCCAGAAATCCCCACGGAGACGCGGTCGCCTCGGTGATGACGTTGCCTTCGGCATCGCGCGCCTGCACGACGCGCGCCCGGCTGGCGTCCATCCCCTGGCACCGCTCCGCAATCACCGGCTTGGGCTCGGGATAGCCCAAGATCCATGCCATTGTCGTATCGTCCGCGCTGCGTTCGAAAGCCTCGGCAAGCCGCTTGTGCAGGGTCACCAGGCTGCCTTCCGGTCGGCGCACGACATAGGCGTCGATGCTCGCCGGGATCAGATACTGATCGGCCGGCACGCAGAAGCAGGCGCGTTTCGGATGGTCGACATCAATCGTTGCCAACAATTGCGCCTCGATGTCGCGCGGCGGCTCGGGGATCAGAAGCGTCATAGCTTCGACAACGCCGCGCCGATCCCGCTCAGCAACCCGCCGCCACCTGCGGCCTCCGCTCCCGCCGCCGCGGTAACGGGGCCGGCAAGCCCCGCCGTAAGCGTCGGCACCCCGGCAGCGGTCAATGCCGCATCTCCGGCAAGGGCACTTGATAGCGCGCTGCTGGCGCCGCCTAACCCCGCGAGCCCACCAGTGCCGCCGAGCAGAGACTTCAGCCCGGTAAGGCCCGACAACGTGCTGGCTAAGCTGTTCTGGAAATACGGCTGTGTCGTCGATGAACTGCCGGTTGTCGGCTGCCCGATGTTCTGTAGATACATCGAGAGGTCTTTGAACGGCTCCATCTGCTGCGCGTTGTAGCGGTTCATCGCATCGTTGATGCCGGCCTGCGCCTGTTGCTGCAACGTGTCGTTGATGCCGGTAAAACCTTGTCCCGCCTGAACCAATTGATTGGCGGCGTTGTACTGGCTGTTGAGCATGCCCGGGTATTGCTGCAGTGCCGCCGTCCGGTCGTCATTGCCGGCCTGATAGCCACTTTGCAGCGTTCCGGCTCCGGCGGTTTGCGCTAAAAGCGTGCGCCCGAGGTCTTGGCCTGCCGCATTATAACCCGCCATGCTGGCGTTGGCGGCGTTGGTCTGATTGGCTCCGTATTGCTGGCCGTAATTGGCGCCAGCCTGGGCCTGCAATCCGGCGTATTGATTGGCCGCAGCATCCTGCCGGGCGCGCTCGTTGGCGTAATTGGTGCCGTAAAGATTGGTCGATATGTCACCCAGCGTCTTGCCGAGGTTCTGCTCGTTCTGACCCTGCACGCCGGTGAATGCGCCACTGCCGTAGCGCCCCGCCCTTGCCATCTGAGAGGCGAGCGTCGGCGCGGTCGACGTCTGGTAATTCCGGGTCACTGGGTCCATCGCCGCCTGGGCCATCTTGTCCAGATACGGGTTGCTGTTGAGGAATGCCCCGCTCGCTGTCTTGGCGAGCTGCTCCATCCCGGCGCCTTGGCCCTGCGCGATATTCCCCAGCGTCGAGAGCCCGAGGTTTCCGCCCGCGAGGTTTTGTGCGTACTGATTGCCGGAGGCGATCGCCTGCCCGGCCTGATTTCGCAGATTTGTCTGGTCCGCGTCCGTCCCTTCAGCCAACGCCACCATGCGATTGTAGATAGGCGAATTCTGAACACCGCTCTTGGTTAGTGAATCCATCCAGGCATTGTTCGCGGCAGGACGAAAACCAGTGTCATTGGCACGGGCGGTATCGACGAGCCCCTGGTAGCCCTGATTGAGATAATTCGACGGCGCGGTGTAGGGCGCCATCGTCTGACCGGGGAAGTAGCGCGGCCCGCCGATGTCTTCGTAAAGGTTCTTGGCCTGGTTCCAACCCTGCGTCAGGAACGGCAGTTGCGCCTGCTGCGTCGGGTTGATCGTCGTCGTCGTCGTGTTGCCGCTCGGCCCCTTAGACGGCATGGCCCAGCTCCTTTATTGCGACGATGTCCCGAACCGCAACCTGATCGCCGGTCAGCCGTCCCCGCCAGGCACGAGCCCAGCCGGGACGACCGGCGCAGAGGATGTGCGAGCAACCGGCGGCACGCGCATGTTCGTCAAAAGTCTTGATCGCGACGTCGATCCACACCCGCATTTCGCGCCCGCCGCAGAACATCATCTCGAGGACGCGGCGTCGCGGGTACTCGCGGATCTCGGTGGCGATGACGGCGAGCAATTTGCCGTTGCGCTCGATCAGCCAGATGCCGCAGCGTCCCAGCATCGACAGCCGCAAGACATCGACCGGCAGATAGCAATCGGTGATGTGCGTTGCCTTGTAGAGCAACGGCTCGATCTCATTCCAGCGGCGGCACAGCTCATCGAGCTGCGGCAGGCGCACGGCTATGATCGGCTGCGGCACCGGGCAGACATCCGGCACCGCTACGAAATCCGGCTCACACAATGTCATGTACCAAGCACCCGCCAGGTCAGGCCGTTGAACCACAGCAATTGTTTTGTCGTGCCGCCGCCGGCAGCATTACCGCCCCAGCCGGCGACACTGCCATCTGTGATGTACGCCATCGTGCCCGGCGTGACGTTGACCGGCAGGGTCGCGAATGTGTAGGGCGGCCGGTCGGTCAGACCGATCAGTTGGTTCACGCTGCGCGCAATGTCCCGCAACCAACCCGCCCAGTTGCCGGGCGGCTGTTCCGGCGCGACCCGTGTCATGGCCGGCGGGCTATGCGCGCTCATCGCAATTTAGCCTCGGGCCGCAATTCGACATCGAGCCCCTGGAGATGGCGGAATTCCTGCGCTGCCGGCAAATCCATCTGGAACCTGAGATAGCGCCCGGTGACCCGCTGCGGACACTCGCCGATCACATTGCAATGAACTCCCGGCTCCCAGACCACCGGGTCGGTCAGATGCTCGCGGTGCCCGACAGAGACGGTGACATTGTCCTTGCAGCCCGGCGCGCCCTGGATCAGGGGACGCACCGACGACACCCAAGCGCGCTGCCGGTCATTGGGCTGCGTCTCGGCGGTCTGCAGGGTCGGCGCCATCGCCGGGCCGCGGCCGACACCGAGGCGATGGTTGGGATCGAAAGCGGTCACGAATTGCGAGCTATTGCCAACCCAGAACGGATCGTCGAGCGGCGGCTGGATGACATCGAGATTGCCGAACGGGTCGAGCTGATCGAGGTTGTAGCTGGTCGCGTACATCCCGGTCGTCAGCCACTCGAGACGCGCCGTCGCCGGCTCGAGTTCGACAATCGAGGCGCGCCCCAGTTCCCAATTATAGATCAGCAAGCGGTTGAACAGACCGCCGGTACTGATGCCGCCGGAGAAGGCCCAGATAATCGTTCTGGTTCTCGGGTCGGCGACGCCCTGGACATTGGCGACGTAGGTAGCGTCAAGCTCGCGGAAGAACTCGCGGTCGAATTTCTGCGCGCCGATTGGAATGCTCGCCGAGCCATCGAATGCGGCAAAGCCATTCTCCGAGAGGTAATAGGCAACCGGGCGGATCGCGCCGCCCTGATCGCGCGCATGCCCCTGAACGATCGATAGCGGCGAGATCGTGCCGCTGGCGCCCTGAGCCACTTGAAATTGGAACATCAATGGTGGTCCGGTAGAGGCACCTATGTAAATTCCGCGTTCACAGAAGACAGCAACATCACTAGCGGGAGCGAGGCCGGGCACTATCCCGGTGACGACACCCAAGTCGGTCTGCTGCAGATCCTGAAAATCCGACTGGAGTTGCAGTGCGGTTATACTGCCTGGCGTCGGCCAGGTCGTCGGATCGCCCAGCGCACTCCACCACACCCGGTAAGGCACCGGCCCGAAGGTGGGATCGTTGGTATTGCCGACCATCACGAAGTCTTTGACGGTCGCGACATACTTAGCGAGCGGCGCGGTCGCGGCCAGCAAGGCAAAATGCGGGTCGCCAACCAGGAGGCTCTGCATCGGATCGATGCCGTTAGTGGCGATGACCCGGTTACCAAAGCTGGTCATTGACCAGAAGCCCTTGGGTGGAGTGGCGTAAACTCCGCCGGTCGTGCGGCTGCTGTCGGTCAGGGTCCGGGTGCCGAGCGGTATCTGGTAGAGTTTCTGCCGGTCACCGGCATAGTGATGAACGATGTCGGTCTGATCTTTGACGCTGTAGCTGCCCTGGCACCGCTCGGTCAGCGTGTTGTCGCTGTACGGGCTGAATGTCGGCATCGGGCCGTAAGATTTTCCGGTCAACGGCACGCAGTTGCGCATCAATGGGCTGCCGGCATTGGCAAAATCGGGCTGATCCGGCAGCCATTCCGGCCACGGCACTGCGGGCATTTCAGCTCCCCTGAACGGCTGGCGGCAAGCGCGCCTCGATAGCGGTTAGCCGCTCCGAAATCTCGCGAATTGCGTTGATTACGCCAAAAATGATTCGGCCATAGTCGACGGTTTTTACCGTCCCATCTCCTGCATCGATCGGCGAATTCCCGACCAGCTCGGGCATCACCAACTCGACCTCTTCAGCGATCAGGCCATAATTTATCGCCGGGCCAAACGTGCTAACCCGCCAACTAAATGTCACCGGACGCAGGCCGC